>Ga0315338_1000175_pt1 | contig 258399 bp, 182 predicted proteins | sample ASW8metaG_FD_204518 | JGI IMG/M metagenome (GOLD analysis project Ga0315338, IMG submission 204518) | Ammonia-oxidizing marine archaeal communities from Monterey Bay, California, United States - ASW #8 | ecosystem: Environmental > Aquatic > Marine > Coastal | place: USA: California | collected...
GACTACCCGGAGCCTTGGGGCGCCGCTTCTTCTTCTTCGATTGCATGTAGCTCTATAGCGCACAAGCACACCGAAGTCACTCGCCATTTAGCGAATAACTACCATCAGAGGCATCTATTCGGCAAATGGCAAATAACGGCGGACATTTCCCCACTGCCCACCGATGGCCCTCTCTCACCCAGTGGGCTCCCTAGCCCCGCCTTGCCCCGTCACCGCCAGCGTCGGGTTGCGGCCCTTTGGGCCCCGACGCTGGCGGTGACGGGGCAAGGCGGGGCGCCCCCCGTTTTGCTCCAGAGCCCGAAGCCGAGGGGAAGCAGACTCCAGAGCTACAGACTCCCAACCCCGCCCCCGAACCCGACGACCCCGCCCCCGACCCGAGGGCGACGCACCCATCCACCTCCCTCCTCCGCCTACCCCCTCAGTTCCTCCATCCGCCCCGCAAGAAACCGCCGCTCCGCATCTGTTCCCGCCAACGAATGCGCGCGCTCATACTCGACCACGGCTTCCTCGTTTCGGCCCAGTCGCCGCAGGAAGTCGGCTCGGGTCGCGTAGAAGAACAGGTACTCCTCCAGCTCCGGTGCACCTGCGAGACGGTCGAGCGTCGCAAGCGCGACTTCCGGTCCACGGACCATGGCCACTGCGACGGTTCGATTCAGCGCGACGATCGGGTTGGTCGACAGGCTCATCAGGGCGTCGTAGAGACCCAGGATCTGTGGCCAGTCTGTTTCATCGGCGCGGGGTGCCTCGCAGTGCAGGGCGGCGATGGCGGCCTGGAGCTGGTAGTTTCCGGCGCGGCGGCGGCGAAGGGACCGCTCCAGGATTTCCTGGGCGGATTCGATCTGTTGTCGGTTCCAGCGGGAACGGTCCTGGTTCTCGAGCAGGATCAGGTCTCCATCGCGGGTCAGGCGGGCTGCACGGCGGGCGTCGTGCAGGAGCATGAGGGCCAGCAGCCCGCCGGCCTCCGCTTCGTCTGGCATCAGGGAACTGAGCAGGCGCGAGAGGCGGATGGCCTCGCTGCAGAGTTCGTGGCGTATGAGGGCCTCGCCCGCGGTGGCCGAGTAGCCTTCATTGAAGATCAGGTAGAGCACACTGAGCACGGCGGACATGCGTTCCGGCAGCCGGTGGTCCGGGGGGACCTCGTAGGGGATGCCGGCCTGGCGGATCTTCTGCTTGGCCCGCACGAGCCGCTGGGACATGGCACTGCGTGGCACCAGGAAGGCCCGAGCGATTTCATCGGTAGAAAGGCCGGCCAGGGTGCGCAGCGTCAACGCGATGCGCGCGTCGGGGTCGAGAGCAGGATGGCAGCAGGTGAAGATTAGACGAAGCGTGTCATCGTGCAGGCAGCTGTCCAGGTCGTCGGTGGACATGGTCTCTGTTGCCTCCTGGCTTGCCTGAAGGGCCTCCGCTTCGCGCTGGCCGCGGCGTGCGCGAATCAGATCGATCGCCTTGCGTCGCGCCGTGGTGGCGAGCCAGCCCCCCGGGTTGTCAGGGGGCCTGGCCGACCACGTCTTGAGGGCACTGGTGCACGCCGCTTGCAGGGCGTCTTCCGCCAGGTCGAAGTCCCCGGTCTGGCGAATCAGCGTCGCAAGGATGGCGCCCGAGTGCTGCTTGAAGGCAGCCCCGACTAGTTCCCCGACTGCGCTCATGCTGGTCGGCGCACGTGTCCTATTCCATTTCCCAGATCGGGCGCACCTCGATGCTGCCGAGGTGGGCGCTCGGTACCTTCTTGGCCCACTCCAGGGCTGCATCGAGGTTCTCCACGTCGATCAGGTAGTAGCCGCCCAGTGCTTCCTTGGTCTCGGCGAAGGGACCGTCCGTATGGACTGTCTTGCCTTCCCGGATGCGTACCGTGGTCGCCGCGGCGATCGGCTGGAGACGGGCGGAGTCACGGAGTCCGCCGGAGGCTTCGAGCTCCGCATCGAACTTGCCGTAGCCCTCCATCATCTGCCCCATCTCAGCCTCGGTCAGACCTTCGTCAACAGACTCTTCCGTGTAGATCAGGAGTAGGTAGCGCATGCGGATCCTTCCAGTTGGGCGTGCCGCGAATCGCGGCTGGTCGACTCATGTGGGGACGGCGTCCCCATTTCACCCGACTGACGGAGCCCGGGCTCCGGGATAGACATCAATCTTCGCGGAATTCGAGACCTGGTCAGATCGAGCAGCGGCCGGGCCGCCGCTCGATTACCGCGCGTGCCTACTCGCAGAACGTGACTGCTATCCCGTTGCTCAAGTTGTAGCCTGAACCGCCGGGTCCCATCGGATCCCGGAACCAGAACTGGAAGTTCCAGGAGGTGTTGGCCGTGATCTGGGCCGTCTGGAGCGTGGTCAGGTCGATCTGGCGTGACAACGTGCCCGTGGGCGAGGTCTGCACGATCGGGTTGAGGCGCTGCGTCTGGCCACCGACACATCGGAATCCGTCCCCAAAGGGGGCCTGGATCATGTTGGGTCCGTAGAAGAACACTCCGAACTTGTTCAATGGCCCGTCACTGATCGTGAGGTAGAACTCGTTGTCCCCGACGCGCGGCGTTCCGGCGCTTCCGATCTTGGCCTCCTGGCCGCCGGAGTGGGTTGCAGATATGCAATAGGGCTCACCCAGGGGGCAGACCTGAAAGCGCGCGATGCGAGTCATCCAGTTGACGCCATCGTGGTACTCGTGGCAGCCCCAGAAGGTCCCGGGCTCGTCCGGGTCGGCCACGCATCCGCTGTAGTCGCCCCACCGGTCATTGCTCGGTCCAGTGCTGTCGATGACCGGGACAGGCGGCTGGATGGCTCCGAGGGGGTCGTTCGCTGCGCGTGTGGCCTGGGCCATGGATACGAACTCGTCGGGAGACGAACGGGCGAAGGTGATCGCCATGTTGTCGTCGGCGTCGACGGCAATGCTCCCGAAGAAGGAACGGATCGGAGATCCAAGATCGATGATTCCCGACTGCGCCACGACGGGCGGGTTGCCGCTGCCGGGCCAACCCTGCATGTCGAATTCATACCAGAGCTGGGTGGCGCGGCCGACACCGGAGTGGTGTGTCGCCCAGAGGGACCCGTTGCGGTAGACGCAGCTCCAGAAACGACTATCGAAGAGCTCGATGCGGACTGACGTGCCGAGCTGGGGAACCGTCTCCGGCGCTGTGTAGACGTTCGGGAGGGTAATCCTCGTGGACTGGAACACGGGTGTGGTCAAGGGATCCGTGATCGCCCAGAGGTCTAGCTGGTTCGAGCCGGCCGACTGATCCGCGTGGATCATGTACTGCGCCGGGGCACCGCTGTCGAAAGTGATCGGCAGGCCGAATGAATACTCACCGTTGATCACGTGGTCGGTGAAGGTCAGTGGTCCACCGCTGATGGCCGACGCCTTGTCGATCAGCAGCATGTGGAACAGGTCAGGGGTCAGGAAGTTCGCGGAGAGGTAGATCACGTCCTCGTCGACCGCGATGTTGGGTGAATCGATGCTCGGATCACCTGCGGATGCGAGCACGTTGATGCGGAACTTGGACCAGGCACCTGCCGGGTCGGCGTCATCGGAAACGGCGAGCAGGTAGTACGGCTGTGTAGCTCCTCCGGCGATCTCCGAAGCGACCACCATGAAGACCTGGGCATGCGGATCCCAGATGACCTCGGGGTCGATGACGAAGTTCCCCGCACCTTCAGCGCCCCAGAAGCCGCCGGCGCCCTGGAGGGGGCTGTCGAATGTCAGGGCTCCCGCGGTGTCCCTGAACTGAATCCTCCCGTTCACGACCTGAATCATGTGATCGTGTCCGACGGCCAGGTGCGGATCGGGCGGCATCGCTCCCGTGTCCACGATCCCGTCGAAGCTGAAGGTGGGCTGCGGCCCAACCAGAGGCATTGAGTTGACCGGAGCCTGGGGCAGTGCTCGGCGACTGCTGAAGGTCGGCAGCTCGTGGGGCATCGCTGCCTTCTTCGAGCTCTTCCAGAGGTCGCCATCGGACTCGACAGGTTCCGTTGCCTCGAAGCCATCCGGCAGCAGGACCGAGATGTGGGCGCCGGACGAGTCTCCGCGCCGGCCGTCTCCATTCCACGCGAATCCCATGCGACCGTCGTCGAGCAGGGCCACGCGTGAGGTTCCGCGCCCGACAGCCAGCTTCTCGTTGCCGTTCTTCGAGCTGTGGACCGCAAAGGCCTGGGTCTCGGCCGAGCCCGATTCGTCAAAGATCTGGGCGAACAGTCGCGCTCCCTCTCGCCCCGAAGAGTGCCGGCTCCAGGCGAGCAGAAGCGAGCCATCGCTCTGCAGGTCGATCGCGTGGCCGGAGGTGTACCCGGGTGAGTCGATCTGGATCTGCCGAAGCTCGCCGGACTCGAACGAGTCTGACTGCCAATCGAAGCTTCGCCAGAGCAGCGGAGGCCGCTCCGTGCCCAGGTCGAGCCAGGCAATGGCAAACTTGCCGTCGCTCGTCATCGAGAGCGTCGGTTCAACGGGCTGGAGACTCGACACCGGGTCGACCCGGAACTCGTCGCCCTGCGGCTTGCCTGCGGAGTCCAATCGCTGGGCGAAAATCCCGGAGGGCATGCCCTCATCGGTGGTGCGCGCCCAGCAGACGACGGCGCGACCGAGGGCGTCCGTGCCGACGTGGGGCAGGCGGTCCTGGCCCTGGGCCTGACCCAGGCGAAACTCGGGTCCCCGCACCAAGCCATCGGGTCCCAGGCGGCGTCCTCGGATGCGCTGGCTCGCGTCGATCGGGTCGGGGCTGGTCCACACGATCAGCGCGCCGCCGTCGGGGAGGGTCGCGATCGATGGGTCACTCTGGTGTCCCGCGGTGATCTCGTTCACGATCAATTCGTCAGTTGCCCGCTCCAGGGGCGAGTCGAATCGGCGTGCGACGACAGCACCCTGGTCGCCATCCTGATCGAAAGAACGCCACGCGAACCACGTTCCGCCGTGCTCGTCCGTCGCGACGCTCGGCTGCATCTGCATCCCGACGACCGTCTCGTTGATGCATCGCTCGCTCGAAATAGGCTTCCCGGTCGGGTCGAAACGGCGCGCGTAGATCCCGTAGGATCCCTCCTGCTGGCGCCGGCTGTGCCATGCCACGGTCCAGTTGCCACTACCATCGATGGAGAGGGCCGCGGATTCCTGAGTGCTCTGCTTGAAGCTATTCGCACGCTGGAGCACGCGGCTGTGCGTCCCCGGCTGTTCGTCGGCCGCGATGCACGGCGCGTGGGCGATGGACGGCCTGGACAGGCCTGACGTGATCAGCGAAACCGCACCCAGAAGGGACGGAATCCAGAGGGTATTCATGTTGAGTGCCGCGGTGGGGCCTGGGGAGCGGGGCGGCCGGCGCACACGTAAGGGCCTGCCGAACCCCATACACGAGTGTATCCGACCCTCGGATCCTCGCAGACCCATCTCATATTTGTGGCGCCAGGCGCCAGAAAGGCCACTCCCAGGGGCCTGAGAGGGTCCCTGGGGCCCTACCCGCCCGACTGGACCGGTAGGAAGCGCAGGATGAAGTCCACGCGCTGCTCCAGGGTCTCCTCGCCCGGGATTTTCAAGACCTGTCCACGGTGGGCGAAGCGGTTCAACGTCGCCTCCAGGATGGCCTGATAGTGGAACTGGACCCAACGATTCGTCGACCGGACCCCATCCGCCTCGAGGGGGAAGACGCCCCAGGGCAGGAGAAGCACGCGGTCGTAGGTCTCCCCGGCAGCCCTCATGCGTTCGACCCAGGTATCACTGCCCTCGACGTCGTCGTGCAAGGTGTAGTGCAACCAGAAGGCGATATAGTCGTAGGAAGAACGGTCCACGACGAAACTTGAACCGGCGCGTTGTTCGAGCTCGCGCTGCTCCTCCCATAGCTCGGCCAGGAGCGCGCGGCGATCAGAGTTGGAAAGGTCGTGCAGCTCGAGCCCGCCCTCGATGCGCTTGCGCATACCCTCCTCGATGAAAGGGATCTCGAGCTTCTGAGCCAGCGCTCTGCCGGTTGTCGTCTTGCCCGTTCCCGCGGACCCTGACACTGCGATTCGAAGGTTCACCTGGAAGATCCCATTCTATGAGAGCCAGGGCCGCTCGCCAAAAGAGTTGAGTACGCTGCCGGCGGCGCTGGAGAGTATCGACGTGTGCGAAGCTGTCGCCGGTGCGAAGCGTAGAGCATTCGAGGTCGGAATACTCATGAGCTGGCAAAGTAGTGTCCTGATGACTCCCACATGGGTCACGACCAGCACCGTTTTTCCCCGTGAGTCCGACTGTACTTCGTCCCACCAGCGCACCACGCGAACGGTCAGATCCTGCAATGACTCACCATCTGGTGGGCTCGTCTTCACGTAGTCGTCCCAGTAGGCCGTGACCCGCGGTGCATCCCATTTCGTGATCTCTTCCCATGTCTGGCCTTGCCAGCGACCCATGTGCTGCTCACGCAGGTCAGGGTTCAGCTCGAGAGGCGTCCCCAGGTGGGTTGACAGGGCCTTGCCAAGGTCCCGGCAGCGATTGAGGTCGCTGGAGATGATCCGATCGGGGGCGGTCCCCTGGCGCACGAACCAGTCCACAAGCTGCTTCGATTGAGCCTTTCCGGTGTCCGACAGGGGTAGATCCAGTTGCCCGCGGACGGCCCGCTCTTCCAGCGCCTCGACGTCCCCGTGTCGTAGGAGGTGGACGCGCGTGACCTCTTCGTCCGGCATGATGCCTTTGGTGGCGGAATCGAATTCGATCCCAGCTGCCTGTCCGAGGTCCTTCTTCACTGTTCCGAGCCGGTCGACGGTTACCCCGGGGGCACGGCAGCCGCCATCAGCTGTCGCCCAAGGGCCCGACCCAGCCTCCTGGGTACCCGGCCCCGCCGCGCTTATCAAGTGTCGGGTCGCGGCCGGTCCGAACGACCCTCACTACCGGCCCGTCACCCGGGTATCATCGAAGCGGGGGTTGTTCCCCGTCCGAGTGACTTGATGCATACCCATCGAAGAATGTTGGCTGCCGCGGCACTGATCACTTTCATTCTCCTCCCATCGGCTCGAGCAGTGGCGGATGACCCGAAATGGGGCGTGCGCGACCAGATGCCAGATTCTGAGGAGTTCCTCGACGCGGTGCGGGCCGGAGAGATCGAGGTCATCGAGCGCCTGCTAGAGCTGCGCCCCGAGCTCATGGAGTGTGGCGACGATCAGGGACGCTCGGTGTTGGTGGTGGCCTATCTCAACGGTCAGGAACGAATGGCCGAGGCCCTCCTGCACTACGGCTTTCTGACGGACCTGGTCGAGGCAGCGATGGTGCCGGACTGGATTCGAGTCCACGCCATGCTCGACGGGGATACCAGTCATATCAATCAGTACCACTCCGTTGGCGGAACGGCGATCTATGGCGCTGCACGGATGGGACGGGCGCAGCTCTGGCGGCTTCAGGCGCGCGGCGCGGATGCGAACGCCAACCCGTTGGGCGCCGACGGGGTCACCGCGGCATTCGGAGCACTCGAGTGTCCCGATCCGGTCGATGCGTACGTGACGGCGGTCAGCCTGTTCAGCAACGGGGCAGATGTCAATGCGCCGCAGCGTGGCGGCTGGTCTGTTCTGCACGCCGCCGTGGACCGCGACCATATCGAACTGGTGCGCTACCTGCTCCGGCGGGACGCGGCAGTCGATGCGCGGGATGCCAAGGGGGAGACTCCCCTCGACGTCGCTCGACGCCGCGGATTCGGGGAGATTGCGAAGCTGCTTGAAGACCACCAGAGCGTGCAAAGGGACCACATGGTTGGCCGCTTCACCCACGATCGGAACGGCGATCCGCTCACGCTTCCGGACGTCTCGGACATCGGGCGCGGGGCCCGTGAACGGTTCTGCAGGTCGGCGCGCCAATCTCCCACCAAGGTAGGCTTGCAACTGAAGAAGGAGCCGCGGCTCGCCTTCATTCGATCGGCCCAGGGAGATTTTGCGGTCGAGGTAGCAGCCCGAGATGGCCGGCGTGACATCGTGGACGCCTTGCTGGCAGCCGGCGCCCCACAATCGCTCGGGACGACGCTCATGATTCGTGATCTCGAGCGTGCGAAAGCCATGCTGGCAGACGACCCGCTTCGTATCTACGAACGGGGCTCGGATGACTCGCCCATGATGTGGTACTGCGCAATCGGTGGCGCGAGCATCGAGGTGGCCGCGCTACTGCTGGAGAATGGGGCGGATATCGATCAGGCGACCGTCGGCACGACCGCGCTGCACTTTGCGGCGCGCGAGGGGCACATCGAACTCGCCCAGTATCTGATCGATCACGGGGCCGACCTCGACGCGGTGAGCTACAACTTCTCACGGCGCGGCAAGACTCCCCTCGAACTCGCCCACAGCCGTAAGCAGTGGGCCATGGTCGACTTCATCGAGAACCTCTGACGGCCTTCTGCCCTCGAGGGCTGACGACCCTACCTGCGCTGGGCCTTCTTGCGCAGGGCTTCGATCCGGGCCCGCGCGGCATCCATCACCCGGTAGGGGTCCATGTCGCCCGCCCTCTCGTATTCCTTGAGGGCCTCGGTCGTCTTGCCCTGCAGGGAGTAGATGTCCCCTTGCGCGATGGCGATGCCTCCGTGGCGAGGCTCGAGGCGTTTTGCGCTTGCCAGGGCATATTGCCCCTTGGGGATGCGACCTGCTCCGATGTGAATCTGGGCCATGAGCAGGTAGGCGTCTGCGCTGGGCCGGATGGCGATGAATGTGTCGAGCGTGGCGAGTGCCTCGTCGTTCAGACCCAGCATCGCCTGTACCGTGGCCTGATTGAGCAACACGCGGCGGTGACCTGGTGAGCGCTTCACCGTTCGCTCCGTGATAAGCAGCGCCTCCTGAAGTTTCCCCTGATTGATCAGGGCTTCTGCCTTTCCGACGTCCTTCAGCACCGCGACCATGTCCTTGGGGTCCTCCAGTCCCGTGCGCTCCTCGGGATCCACGCCGGCCGCATAGCCGAGCGACTCGAGCATGGCCAGCTCCTCGAGGCCGAGCTGCTGGCGCGACTCGCTGGTGCCCGTCAGGTCGGAAGCCTCGGCCAGGCGGCCATCCATATCAGCTTCGAGTTCGGGCACGCCCGTCGCAGCGCTGGAGCCGAACAGGTTGTTCCACTCGGTCGGGTCCTCGGTCAGGTTGTAGTACTCCTTGCGCGGCGCGTGGATGAACTTGTCAGCGTGACGACGCAGGCCATGGAGCGGGGACCAGCCATTCTGGAGGTAGGGGGCCATGGCTTCCATGTAGGCCACGCGATCTGGCGCGGCGGCTCCCGTCAGTAGATTGATCCCGTCACGTTCACGGTCGTCTTCGATGCCGAGCAGGGCCAGAAGCGTCGGGACGATATCGGCGGTCGACACGACCGCGTCGTCGACCACGTGGGATCGCTCGATGAGGCCCGGGCACGAGAGAATCAGCGGTACGTGCATGACCGCCTCGTAGATCAGCATGCCGTGGGTCGACTCGTCGTGTTCCCCCAGGCTCTCGCCGTGATCGGCGACGGCCAGGACGATCGTCTCATCGCGCTGCCCGTTCGCGTCGAGGGCCGCCAGCAGACGGCCGATCTCGCGATCCATGCTGCTGATCTCGCCGTCGTATGCCTCGGATGGAGAGGCCGCGACCACGGGCGACGGCGGTCCGTAGGGAAAGTGGGGATCGAAGTAGTGGACCCAGCACAGGAATGGCTCGCCCTCGGGACGCTTGTCGAGCCACTTGATCGCGGCATCCGTGACGTCCCTGCCACTGCGCTCGGCGAAATCTCCATAGGCCGCGCTCGAACTCAGGCGGTCGTCGTAGACATCGAACCCCTGATCGAGGCCGAAGCGCGCATCCAGGACGAAGGCCGAGAGGAATGCCGCCGTCTCGTAGCCCTGTTCCTGCATGGACTCCGCCAGGGTCACATGCTCGGCCGCAAGCCGGTATTCAGAATTGTCGCGAACGCCATGGCGCGGGGGTGTCAGGCCCGTGAATATGGTCGCATGTGAGGGGAGGGTCATGGGGGCGACCGTGACCGCGTCACCAAAGCGAACTCCGGTCTTTGCCAGGCCATCGAGCGCAGGGGTGTTGGCCTTATCGTAGCCGTAGCACCCGAGATGGTCCGCGCGGGTCGTGTCGAGAGTCAGGACTACCAGATTGAAGCCCTCGGCCGATCCGGCGATCAAACCGCTCGGGAGCCCCTGCTCGCTGCCTCCCGAGCATCCGCCGCAGAGGGCCAGTACCACGGTCGGCGCGAGCGTACGTCCCCCGAATCCAGACCGACCTGTCGAAGTCTCAACCATGGGGAAGAGCTTACGCTGGCCGGGGCATTTTCACACGCTACCTGGCTCGCTTCATCCGTCCCCGAGCAGGCCCTTCAGCGTGTCGCCGACCTTCTTCTTCTCCTTCTGGAGGCTCGCGTCGAGCCGCGCGGCGGCCGCGTCTTTCTGGGCCTGAAGCGTGTCCTCGGCCTCGGCCTGCAGCTCCTCGACCTTCTCGTCGACTTTCTCTTCCAGCATGCCCTCGAGTCCATCGAAGCCGCCCGTCAACAGCTCGAGCGCTTCCGGAGAGACATGGCCACCGGCCTCCGCAATCCCGTGCTCGACGAGCTGGTCGACCACGAGACCGATGACCCGGGCGAGGGTCATGGACTGGACCTCCTCGACAACCTCGGCGACATCGATGTGCAGGTCGCTGGCAGCGAAGGTCTCGTTCAGCTCGATGCCCGGAATGCCATGAATCTCGACGGTGAGCCGTATGTCACGCAGGTCGATCGCGCCGACCATCAGGTTCGGACCGGCTCCTTCTGCCCCGTCGGTGGCCGCTGTGGCGGCCGCCTCGGGCGTCGCTGCCGGAGCGCCTGTGCTCAGGCTCATCAGGTGATCGAGGATCTCCTTGAAATTCGAGCGCTTGCCGTCCTGCACCAGGCGCAGGTGCAGACCGTGCAAGGTGATCGCCGGGACGCTGATCGCCTCGGAGAGCACGCTCATGGTCTGCAGGTCGAGGGAGAGCTCGCCAACGTGCAGGAAGGGGTCTCCGCCAAAGCCCTCGGGGTTCTGTACGTCGTAGCCCACCAGTCCCAGGTGAGTGTTGTCGAATCCCAAGCCCGCGTCGACCTGGCCCAGCTGGGCCTCGACGCCGAGTGCGTAGGTCGTTCCATGCTCGATGGCGCTGCGGGACGTAGGCCCAAAGAGCAGTCCGGCCGCGACGACCAGGAGGATTGATCCAATGCCGACCACGATCACGAGCTTGAAGAGGAATTTCTTCATGATGAGTTTCTAAAAGGCCTCGTCGAACACGACGTCCCCGGTGACGGCCACCTGGTAGGCCGACACGCGACGTTCGAAGAAGTTTGACAGTTCCTGGACGTCTTGCAACTCCATGAATGAGAAGGGGTTCCTGGCGCCGTAGTGGGGGGGTAATCCCAGGTTGGCGAGTCGCTGGTCCGCGACGAATTCGAGGTACTGGCGCATGTCAGCCAGCGACAAACCCGGCACACCGCCGCCGAGCAGGTCCTCGGCGAACATGTATTCGCACTCCACAGCCTCCTCCAGCATCGTGACGACGCGCGCCTCGAGATGCTCGTCGAACAGGGTCGGGTCCTCTCGGCGCGTGGTTGCGATCACCTCGAGTGCGAAGGCCATGTGACAGGACTCGTCGCGGAAGACCCAGTTCGTGCCCGAGGCCAGCCCGTTGAGCAGCCCCTTGGAACGCAGGAAGTAGACGTAAGCGAAGGCCGAGAAGAAGAACAGGCCCTCGATGCAACATGCGAAGCAGACCAGGTTGAGCAGGAATGCTTGCTTGTCCTCGCGCGTCTCCAGGCGTTCGAGCTTCTCGACCGAGTCCATCCACTTGAAGCAGAACTCGGCCTTGCGTGCGATCGAGGGGATCGTATGGATGGCCTGGAACGCCTCTTCGCGCTTGTCGAGGTCCGGGATGTAGGTGTCGAGCAGGGTCAGATAGAACTGGACGTGGAGGGCCTCCTCGTACAGCTGACGCGACAGGTACATGCGCGCCTCTGGCGAGTTGATGTGCTTGTACAGTGACAGCACGAGGTTGTTCGAGACGATCGAGTCGCCGGTCGCGAAGAAGGCCACCAGTCGGTTCACGAGGTGCCGCTCCGACGGCATCAGGCGCTTGTCGAGATCCGTGGTGTCGGTCGAGAAATCGACCTCCTCCACGGTCCAGGTGTTCTTGATCGCGTTCCGGTACATCTCGTAGAAGACCGGATACTTCATCGGGCGCAGGGTCAGGTCGAAGCCAGGATCGAGCAGCATGTCAAAAAGGGGGGCGTATTGGGGGGGCGGCGAGAGGTCAAGGCGGAAGCGACTACTGACAGGCGTCGCAGCTCTCGGGGTTCTCGAGCGAACAGGCGACCGCCTCGGCATCGGTAACGCTCTGGGCGCCGGCGCTATCGGCCGTCGTCTGGCGGATGCGGGTCGCGGGTCGCGAACGCAGGTAGTAGGTCGTCTTGAGCCCACTCTTCCACGCGTAGTTGTACATGGAGGAAAGCTTGCCGATCGTCGGCGACGCCAGGAATAGATTCAGCGACTGGCTCTGATCGATGTAGGGACCGCGGGCCGCAGCCAGATCGATGAGCGCCTTTTGCGGCAATTCCCACGCAGTCCTGTAGAGCCGTCGCTGGTCCTCGGGTAGCTCGTGCAGGTCCTGTACGGAACCCTCGTCGCGCTTGATCTTGCTGCGCACCGCGTCGGTCCAGAGTCCGCGCGCCTTCAGGTCCTGCACCAGGTAGCGGTTGAGCTGGATGAAGTCCCCCGAGAGGGTCTCGCGCTTGAACAGGTTGGAGACTTGAGGCTCGATGCACTCGTAGCAACCAGCGATCGAGGCGATCGTCGCGGTAGGGGCGATGGCGACCAGGAGCGAGTTGCGCAACCCATGCTCGGCGATACGGGCCTTGAGCTCGGTCCAGCGCTCGGCCTGGCTCGGCTCGACGCCCCACAGGTCGAACTGAAGCTGGCCCTGGGATGCGCGTGTCTCCTCGTACGCGCTGTGCGGGCCATTCTGCTCTGCTAGCTCGCACGAGGTCGCGAGCGCATTGAAGTAGATCTCCTCCTGAATCCTGCCTGAAAGCTCACGCGCTTCTGCGGAATCGAAATCGAGCCTCAGCTTGAAGAAGACGTCCTGCAAACCCATCGTGCCGAGGCCGACCGGGCGCCAGCGCTCGTTCGACCCGGCCGCGGCATCCGTCGGGTAGTAGTTAACGTCGATCACCCGGTCGAGGTACTTGACCGCCGTCCGGGTCACCTTCGCCAGACCCTCAAAATCAAAGGACCCGTCGCTGACGAACTCGCCCAGGTTGATGGAGCCCAGGTTGCAGACCGCCGTCTCGTCGTCCGAGGTGACCTCGAGGATCTCCGTGCACAGATTCGACAGGTGCACGACGTTCTTGTTGCCGAGGGTCTGATTGCAGGTCCGGTTGCTGGTGTCCTTGAAGGTCATCCAGCCGTTGCCGGTCTGCGCCAGTGTGCGCATCATGCGGCTGTAGAGATCACGGGCCGGGACCTGGCGCTCGAATCGCTCGTCGGCTTCGGCCTTCAGGTAGATCTCGTCGAAGGCCTCGGCGAAGGTATCCGTCAGCTCGGGTACCTCCTTCGGATCGAACAGGGACCACAGCTCGTTCGTCTCGACGCGCTTCATGAACAGGTCGGGGACCCAGTTGGCGATGTTCAGATTGTGGGTGCGACGCGCCTCGTCGCCCGTGTTGTCGCGCAACTCCAGGAACTCCTCGATATCGGCGTGCCAGGTCTCGAGGTACACGCACGCCGCTCCCTTGCGTCGACCGCCCTGGTTGACCGCAGCGACCGAGGAATCGAGGGTCTTCAGCCACGGAATGATGCCATTGGATCTGCCGTTTGTGCCACGGATCAGGGATCCCCGAGATCGAACTCGGCTGTACCCGAGGCCGATGCCTCCGGCGTACTTGGAGAGCTGAGCGACATCCTTGTATCGATCGTAGATCGAGGTCAGGTCGTCATTTGGAGCATCGAGCAGGTAGCAGGACGAGAGCTGGGTGTGCCGCGTGCCGGCATTGAAGAGAGTGGGCGAGCTGGGCAGGTAGGCGAGTGACGAGATCAGGCGGTAGAAGTCGCGCGCCTCGCCAGCCGAGTGCGACAGACCGCATGCGACGCGCATGAAGAAGTACTGGGGCGTCTCGATCACCTGCCGTGTCTCCGGATCACGCAGCAGGTAGCGGTCGTAGACCGTACGGACGCCGAAGTACTCGAAGTTGTCGGTGCGAGCCGGCTCGACCGTGTGGTTGAGCTTGCGTCCCTCGAGGGTGACGAACTCCGCGACCTCATCCGAGATCAGGCCCAGGGCGAGGCCACGCTGGATCGACTGGGTGAAGGAGTGGATCTCCTGGTTGCGGACCTCCTTGTCGATGTAGGCGGCCAGCAGGCGCGCAGCGAGAGAGGAGTGCTGGGGCTCCTCGGTGATCAGGGCTGCTGCCGTCTGGATCGACAGGCGGTCGAGCTCCGCAGTCGTGGCCCCGTCGTACAGTCCGCTGATCGTGCGGGTGGCGATCCGCAGGGGATCCACGTCATCCAGCCCGTCGCAACAGCGCGAAATGGCGCGCACGATCTTGTTGAGATCGACGGGCTCCCGGTCGCCGTTGCGCTTGGCGACATGCATCTTCGTCGATCCGGCGCCGGACTCCGTCGTGGTCTGGGACTTCGAGCTGAGGGTGGCAGTTTGCATTCAGGTGAGGTCGGGTACTTGGGCCAATAAATGCGGGTGTGGGGGTCGTCGCGCAGGGGTAGCGCAGACGCATTGCGGCAAGCTGTTTCTCGGCAGTGGTTTACGGTTCCAATGCCCATTCTGAAGGCATCTCGCCGAGGGCGCCCTTTGGGCGCGGGCCACATCATACGGGGGTTGGACCGAGGTGCAACACTAAATGTAGGGGTGTCGCCCCGGACCGGCCCGGGGCTCAGCCCTTCCGCGTGAGGTCAGCCCAGAGGTCGTCGACATGCTCCACGCCGACCGACAGACGGAGCAGTCCCGGCCCGATCCCGAGCTCGCCCTGCTGGGTCTCCGTCAGCCCGCGGTGCGACGAAGTTGCCGGGTGGGAGAGGGTCGTGGTGATCCCACCCAAGCTCGGGGAGAGGGTGATCAACGACGCCGAGGTGACCATCTTCTCGGCGGCTTCCAGGCTTCCGAGATCGAAGGACACCAGGGCGCACGACTTCGCTTCGTGGACGACCCGGACCCGTTCGTCGCCGCGCAGGCGCGACGCGAGTTCGCGCGTGTTCTCCCAGGCGCGACACATGCGCACGTCCAGACTGCGCAGCCCCCTGAGGGCGAGCCAGGCGATGAACGGGGCCGCGCAGAGTCCCATCCTGATCGCGAGGCCACGGGCTGCCTCGACCCGTTCGGTGCTGCCGACGAGAATGCCGGCGATCAGGTCGTGATGCCCGCCGAGAAATTTCGTCACCGAGTGCACGACCAGGTCCGCCCCGTGTTCGAGCGGGCGGATTCCGAGCGGCGTTGCGAAGGTGTTGTCCACCAGCAAGAGGGCACCCGCGGCCCGCGTCGCCCGGGCGACCGCCTTCAGGTCGAGCTGGGTGAGCAGCGGATTCGAAATCGTCTCCGCGACCACGAGCTTGGCTCCCTCGAATGCCCGAGCCAGGGCCCCGGCGTCGTGTACATCCACCTGGCGCACCTCGATTCCGAAGCGTTGCAGATCCTGATCGAGGAGCGACAGGGTCCCGCCGTAGACATCGCGCTGGACGACGACCGCATCCCCCTGGGAACAGGTGGCCAGCACCGCGGCGGTGATCGCCCCCATTCCGGATGCGGTCATGAGTCCCGCCTGCCCATGCTCGAGCTGTGCGACCGCGCGCTCCAGCTCATCGGAGTTCGGCCCACCGTGCCTGCCGTAGACCGGCTCGCCGTTTCCAGACAGGGCCCCGACCGAGTCTGCGATGCTCGGAAAGTCGAAGACCGACGTCTGGTACAGGGGCTGGACGTGGGCCCGGGTGGGGTCCACCGCTCCAGATCCGCCGGCGTGGGCAGCGATGGTGGCAGGCTTGTGGCCGTTGGTATCTCGATTCATGGGCGGATCCTATCGGTTGCGGCGCGCGTTACCGGGCCACCTTCTGACCATGGGGCACCCGGCCCCCAGAATTTATGTGAACTTGCTCATATTGGGCTTGACCCACGCTGGTGCCTGGTCGACAATATGAGCATGATCACATTGAGGTTGGAGCGGTGAGGATCACAGCGGAAGTCAAGCGGGAGACGCGTGAGCGCATCCTCGCTGCAGCGCGCAAGCTCTTCGGCACCCGTGGCTATGCCCAGACCTCGACGCGCGACCTGGCGCTCGAGGCCAGCATCGCGACCGGCACCCTCTTCAACTACTTCCCCAGCAAGGAAGCCCTGGCCATGACCCTGATCGAGGCCGGCCTGATCAAGGGCGACGAGGGCTACCTCGAACGTCGGCGTGGGGGTGAGGACCTGGGCGAGGATCTGTTCGCGCACATCGCCGCCGGTTTGCGGGAACTCGAGTCCTATCGCCCCTTCCTGGGGGAGGTGATCGAGACCGCCCTGAGTCCGTTCAGTCGCTCGTCCGTCACGCAAAAGGGCGAGGACGTTCGCGTGCGGCATCTGGACAGGGTCGCGCGCATCCTCGACAAGCACGGGCTACGCGATGCGCTCGGCTTCGTCTCGATTCACCTCTACTGGACTCTGTACCTCGGAGTGCTCGCATTCTGGTCCAAGGACGACTCGCCGGCACAGGCCGACACTCTCGTCGTGCTCGATGAGTCGCTGCAGCTGTATGTGACGTCGATCGAGCGCGCTGAAGCGGAGACCGTCGATTCGAAGGCCGTAGATTCGGAGACTATGTAATGGATCCAAAGATTGCTCAGCTCGTCGCGGAGATGCCAGCGGACCTGCGTGCGCCCGCGCCGGCCGCCGCCGACACCGGATTGCAGGAGATGCTCGCTGCGCTGGCGCACAGGCCCGCGCCGGCAAGTCGGCTCCTGCGCATGTGGTGCCTGGGCAGCCTGCAAGCAAAGGTCGCGGCCGCCTATCTCGTGGCCTGGGTGCGCGGTGGCTTCGCGGATGAGGAGCGCAAGACGCGGCTCAAGAGCGAGGCCCATCTGAAGGCTGCCCTGCAACTGCTCGGGAGCATGGGCTACCTGCGCGGTGCGTTGATGAAGGCCGGGCAGACCCTGGCGAGCTACCCGCAGGTCGCCCCGAGAGAATTCGTGGACACCCTGCAGGCGCTTCACTTCGAAGCGCCGCCGATGCACTACTCCCTGGTCCGTGAGCACCTGCGCAACTCCCTGGGTGGAGATCCCGAGGAGCTATTCGCCCGGTTCGACACCACGGCCTTCGCCGCCGCCTCCCTGGGCCAGGTGCACCGGGCGCGGCTGAAGACGGGCGAGGAGGTCGCGGTCAAGGTCCAGTATCCGAACATGGCCCGCACGATCCGCGCGGACTTCGCCAACGCGCGTGCACTCTTCCAGCCCATGCGCTTCTTGAAGGACTGGGCCAACCTGATGGAGAACTGCGCCGAGATCGAGCGCGTTTTCCTGCTGGAGACGGACTACCGCAACGAACTGCGGAACGCGGAGAAGGTGCGCGCCCTCGTGGCAGACCTGGACGAGATCGTGGTGCCACGCATGTTCCCTGATTTCTCGACCGAGCACGTTCTGACGATGGAACTCCTCGCGGGCCAGCATCCCGCGCAGTTCATGGCGTCGAGTCCAGATCAGAGTGCCTGCGATCGCCATGGTACGCAGATCTGGCGCGTCTACAGCCGCTTGCTGAGCGCAGGCCGAACCTTCCACGCGGACCCGAACCCGGGAAACTACCTCTGCCTGCCCGATGGCCGCCTGGGCCTGCTCGACTTCGGATGTGTGCGCGAATGCGACGAATCCGAGTGGGAACTCATGCTGCTGGGCATGCGCGCATTCGCTCAGGGCGGGAATACACTGCGCGAGGCCATCCAGCGTTCCGCCCTCCTGAGCGATGAGGAGCTGGCCGAGGAAGGGCGCATGGCCCTGCTGGAGTCCGTCTGCGAATGGGGCTGGCTACCATTGCGTGCCGACGAGCCCTTCGACTTTGGCGACCCCGAGTACCTCGAGAAGGGGGTGCGCATCATGGGCGACCTGCTGCGCCATCGCTACACCCGTACGTGTCCGATCTTCACCTGGATGAACCGCGTCGACTACGGCCTGAGAGCCATTCTGTTCCAGCTGAAGGCGCGCGTAAACGTATGTCGCATCGGCGACGAAGAATGGAAGCGGGCAGGCTTCGAGATGGAGTAGAAGCCCGCCCGCCTAACCGGACTACTCGAACATTTCCTCCACGGGCACGATGCGCAGGTTCGCGGCCGGCACCTGCAAGGGGTAGCGCTCGATCTCCTTGTCCTCGGCCAGGATCTCGGGACCCATCTCGATCTCGCCATAGTCGATCGGGCTCGGCTCGTCCGACGCAATCTGCGCCGCCATGGCCTCGGCGTTGGCCGTGACCATGGCGATCTGCAGATTGTCGACCTGCAGGTGGGCCGAGATCGCGGCCTGTACCTCCTCGTAGGTGATCGACTCGGTCATCTCACGCAGGGTGGCCAGGTGGCTCTTGTCGAGGCCGTAGTAGCGATCGTCGATGGCATAGCCGAGGCGTTGGGACGTGGTTTCCGCGAAGTGCAGGCAGTAGTTGCGCAGGAACTTACGGGTGAACTCGAACTGCTCGCGAGTGAGCCCGTTCTTCGCAAGGTGCTCGACCTCACGCAATGCGGCGCGCAGGGCGAACATGGCGCGTTCCTCGGGCACCGGGCGGATCCAGACCTCGAACAGGTGCTGGCGCCGGCCGACATTCGTGGGCGGCTTGGTCAGGAAACCGCCACCCGGGAAGGCCTCGATGTACGAGTAGTCACCGTAGTTCATCCCGCGCTTCTCGCGGATCACATTATAAAGGTGGCTGGAGCTGTTCCTGTGCTCCCCGAGCCAGGAGTTGGCGATCCAGAGTGCGTAGAACTCACGGCTACCGCGGTGCAGGTCGATCGGATAGCCGAACGAGATGGCGGTCGAAGGTCCAGGCTTCTCGACCAAGAGCACATGGCGGCCGTCGATCGAAGCGGGTTGGGGGGCTGGCACGGGATCGGGCTTGCCCTGGGGCAAGCTATCGAGCTCGGCAGCCAGTTGCTCGGGCAGGGACCGTGGATAGGCTCCGCCGAGCGCGACCACGGCGTTGCCCGATGTGTAGTGCGTACTCCAGAAGGCCTTGATGTCGTCAAGGGTTATGGAGCGCAGGGCCGAGACAGCGCCGCCGTCGTAGTGGCCGTAGGGCGTGCCCGCAAAGACGGCACCGTACAAGGCGGCCTTGCCGAGTTCCTCGTCCGATGAGTAGCGCAGTCCCTTCTCGACCGATGAGATGGCCTGGTCCCTCAGCCGCTCGAAGTCGTCGCTCCGGAATCCCGGGCGCAGCAGGGCATCGGCAAAGAGTGTCTGAAACTCTTCGAGCTTGTCACGGTGGACCGAGCCGCGCATGACGGTCATCTCCTTGTCGACGGAGACGCTGTAGCCGGCGGCAAGCGGGAACAGGCGTTCCAGTATCTGGTCGTAGGCGAGGCGCTCCGTGCCGCCGTCGCTCAACAGGGATCCAGTGAGCTGGGCCAGGCCCTCCTTGCCCGCGGGGTCATTCTGGGTCCCGACCTTGAACCACACGGCGAAGGCCACGTTGGGGTCGGCTTCGACCGGCAGCAGGACCGGCTCGGATCGCGGACCAGCGACGCCGGTGTCCGCGCTCGCTTCGATCGGCTCGTTCTGGTCGGGCAGGGGGGCGTCGGCGGGATGCAGCACGGCGACGGTCGCGCTCTCGGCCCGCATCCAGCGCTCCGCTGCGGCGCGCACGTCCTCTGGCGTGACCGCATCGAGGGTCGCGTACATGCGATCGACCGCCTCCAGGCTGCCGGTGATCGCGACGATCTGCGCCACGCTCTGACACACCTGATTGGGAGTGCTCAGCCCCGAAAGGAATCCGTACTTGAGGTTGGAGCGCACGTCGTCCAGGCGAGCGGCCGAGATCGGCTTCATGCGGAAGGCATCGATCGCGCTCCAGATGTCGGCCTCGACCGCAGCCACGTCAGCCGGATCCTTGATACGCGTGAATACACTCCACAATCCCGGATCGCGGCTGTATCCAAAGCGGGCGGCCAGGAACTCGACGCGCTGCTCCTCCAGCACCAGCTTGCTGTAGAGCGGGGACGTCTGTCCGAAGACGAGATCGCCCAGCAGGCTTCCGGCCATCATCGTGCGGTCGTCGGGCTGCAGGCGTTCGCCCTTGAAGTTGATCGTGAGGATCGGGAGCGTCTGGCCATCGAACGGAACGACGACGCGCCGTTGCGCGGTCTGCTCCGGCTCAGTGGGCACTTCGGGTGCCTTGTATCCCGGCTTCCAGTCCGAGTAGTGCTCTCGCACGAGCTCCATGACGTTTCCGGTCGTGACATCGCCGGCCACCACAAGCACGACATTCTCGGGCCGGTAGAAGCGCTTGAAGAAGCCCTTTGAATACTCGTACTGCTCGGGCATCGCAGCGACGTCCGCCTCGAAGCCGATCGTCGTGTGCTTGTAGGTGTGTACGTCGAAGGCCGTGTTCTGGGTCGCCTCGAAGATCACCTGAAAGGGATTCGTGCGACCCTTGCGATACTCGCCATAGACCGCACCGGATTCCGTCTTGAAGGCCGGCTCGTCGTACGCGAGGTTCTGGAAGCGATCCCCTTCGATGCGCACGACCGTCGGCAGGTCGTCCTTCGCGATACTCAGGTGGTAGGCCGTGTAGTCGTCGGTCGTGTAGGCATTGGCATCCGCACCCATGCCATTGACGACGCGGTCGTATTCCGGGCCGGGCAGCGTGTCGGTGCCGCGGAACATGCAGTGCTCGAAGAAGTGGGCGAAGCCGGTCACGCCCTCTTCGACCTCGTCCCGGCTACCGGTGCGCACGATCGACCAGTAGGACACCAGTCCATCGGAGGGCATGGGCACCACGAGCACCTCGAGGCCGTTATCGAGCCGCTCGCGGTGAACCTCGTAGGGAAAGGCGCCATCGGTCGTGGCCGAGCCGGCCGAGCGCCCGGCCGACGGGTGCGCCGCCCCTGGAGCGGAGCAGCTGAAGAGCGCCATGGAGGCGACGGGGAGTAGGGGGAGCAGGGATCTCATGGTCGTGGCTGTGCCTTCTTGTCGTGTGCCGGGGCGGATTTTGGGGGGCGATAGACTAAGCGATCCGTCGCGATTTGGCCCGCTGCGACATCGAGGTTGGCCTCAGCACCGAGATCGGTCGCCCAGGGGCCTAGGCTGCGGCCGGCTGCGGGTTGAACCGCGGACCCCTGGGGCTATACAACTGGCTGGTTGGCTCACCCGTTCGACCTGAGCTGAAACGGACGAATCTTCCCGTTCGGGCCGTGGCCAGCCGATCGATCGTCGATTTCATTGCTCGCGCGCCCTGGCGCGCCAACTCGAGGGGACCGAATGCTGGCGTTCCAGAAGGCACCGGGGACGGGCGGACCTGACGTCCCGCGGTCGCTCCCTCGTCGGCCCGATCGAAGATCCTTGGCCAGGTTGTTCGTCGGCCTGGCGTGCTTCGTCGCCGCGGCCGGTGAGGCCCAGGCCCAGCAAACCCTCGACCGCGTCCTCGATCTCGAGATCCAGGCCCACGATCGGCCGATCGAGGGCCACGGTCCGGCGGCCCTTGCCCAGTACGACGTCGACTTCAACGGCACACTCCACATCTGGACCCGCTCCGATCTCGACCTCTTCCTTCGTGCCGAAGACCTCGCGACCGGACAGCGCCTGGCGGAAGACGAGGACTCGGGTGGCGGAACGACGCCTTACTTGCGGCTCGCGGTGCAGCCGGGAACCACGCTAAGGTTCTCCGTCGCGGGTAGAACCAACGCGTCCATCGGACCCGTCGGGCTTTGCTTCGCCGCCGCGCCCGTGTCGGACCTGACCATTCGCGCGGTGACCCTCGGCCGCCAGGCCCTGGCGGCAGCAACGGACCTCGCCGCCACGGGTCTGGTCGGTGGCGTAGGCGGGCTGGGACTGCAGCCAGCGGGCCTTGGCCTTGCGACGAGCATCGAACAGGTCATGGTCACCGCGGGCGGCGGACTGGACGAGGAGCTCGCGGGCGTGCTCGGGCTCCTGGCCGGGCAGGCCGAAGTCCTCCAGATCAACGGGCCCGCATGCGCGGCTCGAAGGGCGATCTATCAGTATCAGAACCGCACCCGACCCTGGGGCCATCCGGACCTTCTAGGGTCCAGCCTCAATCTGGCGACCGATCTCTTCGCCATCCGCGACCGCGCCGGAGCGAGCGCCCTGCTCGAACCAATCGTCAATGCGTACGACGATTCGCGCCTGAACGACGATTCCGTAGTCGTGCAGGCCCTCTCCCAGCTGGCGCTCGTGAGAAGGGATTATGGGGACCTGAATGGCGCACTCGCGCTGAACCAGCGAGTCCTCAACATTCGTCAGGGCCAGCTGGGTAGAGACGATCCCGCAGTCTTGATCATTCGCCAGAGGCGAGCTTCCTTGCTGGGCCAGCTGGGCGACACCGCGCTCGCGATCAGGCTGCAAGGCGAGCTACTGGACGATTGCAGGCGAGTCCTGCCTCCGCTCCATCCGACCTTGATCCAGGCCCAGCGCCAGCAGGCGCTCTGGCTGCATTCCAATGGCGATGTGCGCGGCGCGCGGGTCCTGCAAGAAGGTGTCCTGGGACTTTTGGGGAACGCGGGATTCACGAACAACCCGCAGCTGCTCAGCACTCGCCTGGACCTTGCGACGTCCATGCGGAATCTGGGCGAGTACGGATCAGCGCGCGATCTCGAGCAAGGGGTCCTTGCCGCGTACCAGACCTTTGGTGCCTTCGACCGGACCGATCTGCTCAGGGCCCGTGGCAACCTGGCGATTACCCTGGCCGAGGCCGGCGATATCACCGGTTCCCGGCAACAGGCCGATGCCCTCGCCATCGCGATGCAGCAGTACGCCCTGGATGCGCTCGCCCTGTCCCCGGATGACGCTCGCAACGCACTGGCCCTTCAGCGCGCGCGACTCGGGCAGCTCCTCTACTTCGCGACGGGCGCGGGGGTGAGCAATGCACTCCGGTTCCGAGCGTTCGAACTCGCCGAGACGATGCGTTGGGTCGGCACCGCCGCCGGCCGGATTCCGGCTGCGCGGCCATTCGACCCCGAGTTCGCCGCATTGATGGCCGCGCGACGAGGGCTGCAATCATCGTACGTCAAGGTGACGGGTGGAATCGTGGAGTACGCCCGAACGAGCAACGACATGCTCCTCCGGGTCTCGGCCGAGCGCGATCGCGTCGATAATGAGCTGCGCGGCCGCCTGGCCGGTTGGGGCCTGCCCGTGGTCGGCGTTGGACTTCCTGCACTAGCCGCTGCACTCCGTCCCGACGAGGTAGCGGTCGGATACCGGCGCGTCCCTCTCTGGGGCCCGGATCCCCAACGCGGTCACCTGCAGGCGGGGGTCGACCACCTCCAGGCGAGCATCGTGCGCCCCGATGGAACACTCGTGTGGCTCAACCTGGGTCCGATTCCCGATCTCGAGCTGATGGTCTCCGCGTGGCGCGCATCCATCGGACAACCACCCGGAGGTAGCGGTTCTTTGGTGACGGTCGGAGGCAAGGGTAACGATCCGGATTTTGCAACGGGCCGCCTGTTGCGACAGCGCTTGATCGACCCGATCGTGGCGGCGGCAGGTCCCCAGGCCAAAGTGTTCTTCGTCGCTCCCGACGACCTTCTATTCCTGCTCCCGCTCGATGCCTTGCCCATGGAGTCAGGTGAGCAAGTTGGCGACCACCTCCGCATCGTCAATCAGGTCTCTTTCGCACGCCTCCTGTTTCCGTACTTCGGTCCCATCGGCCTGCCCGGATTGCTTGTCCTGGGCGGCGCCGACTTCGGAGCAGGCCTCGGCGTGCCAGGTTTCGGTGTGCCTGGGTCCCGGCAATTCACGCGCCTATCCGGGAGTGGCTCCGAAGCTCAGTCCACCGCCGCCCTGTTTCGACGGCTGGCTCGCATCGAACCCGTATTCTTGACCCAGGGCCAGGCGACGAAGACCGCACTGTTCGCCCAGGCACCGGGAGCGCGCTACGTGCACATTGCGACCCAGGGCTGGATCAACTCGGGAACCCAGCTCACCAGCTCCTATGGAGTGCAGACGTCCGGTGCGGCACCCATCCTTGGCTACGGCCTGGCCCTGGCCGGGGCCAATCGGGGACGCAACTCCCTCGGTCGCTACGATGGCATTCTGACCGCCAACGAACTCTGTTCCCTGAACCTCGTCGCCTGCGAGCTGGTCGTCGTGAACACCTTTGGCGCCTTCATCGGCCTCCCCATCGGACCCGCCGCCCAGGCCATCCGCACCCTACAGACCTCCCTGTGGGCAGCCGGCGCCCGAAGCTCCCTCATCTCCCTCTGGCCGGTCAGCAACGATGCCGCACGCAAGCTGATGGACCTCTTCTACACCGAGCTATGGGACGGCGAGCTCGGCAAGGCCGACGCACTGTGGCAAGCCAAGGCTGCCCTGCGCGAAGAAGGACACCCGCTACGGGACTGGGCCGGCTGGGTGCTCACCGGCGATCCTGATTGACCCGCGCGATCCATACCCGAAGGTCCACCTCGGCGATCCCAAGCCCCGCTAGCGCACTAGGGGTACGATAGGGCCGTGGTCTCTCCGATACTTGCCTGCCTGGCACTCGCCATAGTGCAAGAGACCGAGCCCATTTCCGCTTCGCCCTTTGATCGCGTCATGGAGCTGGAGATCACCGGGTCGGACGAGCCGGCGATCGAGGGCCACGGGCCCACAGCCTTCGCCGAGTACGAGGTCGAGTTCGACGGCACACTCCACGTCTGGGCCACGTCGGATCTGGATCTCTTCCTTCAGGTCGACGACGCCGCTGAGGCGCGTACGCTAGGCTCGGATGACAACTCGGGCGGCGGCACGACTCCCTACCTGGCACTGGAAGTGCATGCGGGTGATTGGTTGGTAGTGCTGGTAGCGGGGGCTCCCGGATCCACCGGCTCCCTGTCCCTGCACCTGATCTCAGCCCCAGAATCCGATGTGACCCGCGCTGCGGCAATGGCAGCCCGTGAGGCCCTGCAGGAATCGGCGCGGCTTGTGGGCGAAGGGAGCCAGGCGGAGGCCAGAGAGCTCCTCTCTATTGTGTCGGCTGAGATTGGAGACACGGTTGGTGCGGCGAGCAGTCAAGCCGTGACGGAGGCCCGATCCAAGATGGGCACCTCGATGTACAGAATGGGCGATCTCCCTGGCGCCCTTGTACTCGACAAAGCTGTTCTCGCAGCTTTCGAGCGCAGCCTGCCCAGGGATCATCCGGATCTCTTGCGCGCTCGAATGGACCTGGCCATCTCGATGCACAAGGGGGGCGATATGCCCGGCGCGCGGGCGAACTTCGAGCTGGCCCTCGCGAGCTGCGAGCGCACTCTGCCTGAGGATCACCCCGATCTATTGCACGTTCGAGGAAACCTGGCCACCGCGATGTACGAGAGTGGCGATCTGGACGGCGCTCGGAGCCTGCGTGAATCTGTCTTCGCGGGCTACGAGCGCACCTTGCACGAGGATCACCCGGCCCTCTTGCTCGCCGGGGGGAATCTGGCCATTTCGATGGGAGTCAATGGTGATCTTGCCGGTGCCCGTGCCCTGCGTGAAAGAGTTCTTGCGGCCTACGAACGCACTCAACCCGAGGATCACCCCGACCGGCTGCTTGCCGCCGGGAATCTCGCCACTTCGAGAAACGAAATGGGCGATCTCGCCGGAGCGCGAGCACTCTATGAGTCGGTCCTCGCGGGCTACGAACGCGCGCTACCCGATGATCATCCGGACCTCTTGATCGCCAAGGGCAACCTCGCCTTCTCGATGGACGCGATGGGTGATTGGGCTGGAGCGCGCGCCCTGCGTGAATCGATTCTCGCGGCATACGAGCTGGCGATGCCCGAGGACCACCCCGGTCTCCTCGCCGCCCGAGCACAGCTGGCCATCTCCTTGTCGGCGATGGGTGATCGGGCCGGCGCCCGCGCACTGCGCGAATCGGTCCTGGCCAGCTACGAGCGCACTTTACCCGAGGATCACCCCGACCTCTCGCGCCTCCGGGAAAGTCTGGCCTCGGCGATGTATCAGATGGGCGATTTCGCCGGTGCGCGGGCGCTCGAGGAGTCGATCCTGGCGGACTACGAGCGGATATTGCCGAAGGACCACCCAGATCTGCTACGCGTCCGAGGAAACCTGGCCGCCTCGATGCAGGCGACGGGCGATCTGGCGGGGGCGCGCGCGCTCAAGGAATCGGTCCTCGCGGGTTGCGAGGTCTACCTGCCCGAGGACCACCCCAGTCTCCTCGGCGCCCGTGGGACCCTGGCCCTCTCGATGGGTTTGATGGGTGATCTTGCAGGGGCTCATGACCTGCTCCCCGCTCAGCTTCGCGGGATGCGTTCGCGCGTGCTTGCCGCACTCGCCCTCGCCCCGAGGCAGGCACGGCAGACTGTCGCAAGTGAGGATGACCGGCACTCCGAAGTGCTTTTCTTGAGCGCCTCGGCGGGGCCCGCCATCGATCGAAGCGCATTCGAGCTGACCGAGACCATGCGCCTGGTCGCTGCGGAGGCCGCACGCTCGCTCGCACGCTTCGAGTCAGATCCGGAGCTGGCTCCATTCCTCAACGAGGCAGCCGAGATTCGTCGCTCGCTCAACGATCTGGTCGCCGGGGCCGCGCGCGAGGAGTCTGGATCCGAGGGGCTGTCTGCGGAGCTGACGAGACTCTCGCTGAAGCGCGATGCGCTGGAGCGTGAAGCGAGTCGCCGGCTCGCGGAGCGCGGAGTGGCCACGCAGCCCGTCGGCGCCGGCGTATTGACGGCGGCGCTCGATTCGGGCGACGTGGCCATCGGCTATCGACGCATCACGATCAGGCACCTGGACTCCTCGAGCGGCGAGATCCTGCCGCCTGCGGACCACCTGCTGGCCCATGCGCTGGACTCCGAGGGTGCACTGCACCGAATCGACCTGGGCCCAGCTTCGGAGCTGGAGGAGCTTGCATCCGTCTGGCGTGCGGCGCTGGGGGCACCGATTCGTCGCCACGGGGCACTCGACGCTGTCGGGACATCCGTCGCAGACGCGTCTCGGGGCATTGCTGCCATTGCTGCTCCCGGTGGGAGTGCCACGAAGACCGCAGAGCTGGCCGCCGGTCGGGTCCTGAGGAGTCGCATCCTGGATCCAGTTCTGGCCGAAGTTCAGGTGGATGTGACGCGCATCTTTGTCTGCGCCGACGACCTTCTGTTTCTCCTCCCCCTCGACGCTCTCCCGTTCGATGCAGAAGCCGAGGGGCTGACCCGGCTTGGCGATCGGATGCAGATCGTGAACGGCGTTTCCTTTGCACGGTTGTTGGCGCCGCTGCCCGCGATGGATGGCGAGCCCTCGCTACTCTCGCTAGGTGGAGTCGACTACGACTCTTCAGCCGCTGCTCCCGAGGGCCTCTCCGCGGTCTCTGCACCGATCGAATCGGGCGCGATGTCGATGAGCGGCGATGCCGCAACCCGCAGTGCGACCGGCGGAGGCTTCCAGAACCTGATCCAGGCCCGCCACGAGGCCGAGCGCATAGCGACGCTCTTCGAGGATGCGTTCGAGACAGGGCCCGCGCTCCTGACGCGCGGGTCGACGACAAAGGCCACGCTCTTCGAGTCCGCTCCCGGAAAGCGCTACCTTCACCTCGCAACCCACGGTTGGTTCGCGCCGGAAAGCGTTCGCTCGACCCAGGATGCACAGCCCGCAGCGAACGGCCTCGCCCGAATGGGTATCGAGGAGCGCGTTTTCGGCCTGGCACCCATGACCCTGTGCGGTCTGGCACTAGCTGGCGCCAATAGAGGCAGAGACTCCCTCGGTCGGGTCCCCGGGATCCTCACCGCTGAAGAACTCTGCTCCCTCGATCTCTCCCAGTGCGAACTCGCCGTCCTCTCCGCCTGTGAAACCAACGTCGGTATCCGTCGTGCGGGTCAAGGCATCCAGTCCCTGCAATCCGCCCTCTACGCCGCCGGTGCGCGTACCTCGATCACGTCCCTGTGGAAGGTCGACGACGCGGCGACTCGCCGATTGATGGAGGTCTTCTACACGAACCTCTGGATCGAGAACCTGCCCAAGGCCGAGGCCCTCTGGCAAGCCAAGCAGGCACTTCGCGACGAAGGCCATCCGCCCGCTCACTGGGCCGGTTGGGTCCTCACCGGCGATCCCGAGTAGAATGGACGAGCTGTGCTCTCTCTGCTCGCCACCCTCTCGCTAGTCTGCGCTCAGGATTCGGAGCCCGCCTCGGCGACGCTCTTCAACCGCGTCGTGGAACTCGCGATGACTGCGGCCGACGAGCCCGCGATCGACGGGCATGGCCCGACGGCCTTTGCCGAGTACGAAGTCGAGTTCGACGGCACGCTCCACATCTGGACGACGTCCGAACTCGACCTGTTTCTGCGCGTCGACGATGCGACGGCGGGGCGCCCGCTCGCGTCCGATGACAATTCGGGTGGAGGTACGACGCCCTACCTGGCGCTCGAGGTCGAGGCGGGGGACTGGTTGGTGGCTCTCGTTGCCGGAGCGCCTGGTGTTACGGGCTCGTGCAGCCTGAACCTGATCGGGGTCCCCGAAACGGATGCTGGCCAGGCCGCCGAGCGGGCCGCAATCAATGCTCTTCGCAAATCTGCGGGTCTCGTGGAGAATGGAGAACGAGCTGCTGCGCGGGAGCTCACCGCCGACAGGCTCCCGGTAATCCTGGGCGCCAAGGGTTCGGAGCATCCGGATCTGCTCAGGGCTCAGCGCAAGCTGGCGGAATCGATGGTCAAGCTGGGCGATCTTGCCGGGGCCCTTGCGCTGCGTGAGTCCATCGTCGCGGCATTCGAACGCGCGCTACCTCCGGGGCACCCTGACCTGCTGGTTGCACGGCTGAATCTGGCCAGCTCGATGGGCACGATGGGAGATATCTCCGGGGCTCACGCCCTGCTGGGAACCGTTGTCGCGATCGCCGAGCGCACGCTGCCGGAGGATCACCCCGAGCTGCTCAAAGCTCGAGGAAACCTGGCCGGATTGATGTCGCAGACGGGCGACGAAGTGGGCGCGCACGCCCTGACCGAATCTGTGGTCGCAGGCTACGAACGCACACTGCCCGAGGATCACCCCGACCTGTTATGGATGCGGGCAAACCTCGCGACCGTGCGTTCAAGAATGGGTGATCTTGCGGGGGCCCTCATCCTGCGGCAATCCGTGCTCGCGGCCTGCGAGCGCACCATGCCGGAAGACAATTTCGATCTAGTCCGCGCTCGATCCGACCTGGCCACCTCGGTGCAAGAGGCCGGTGATCTCGCCGGGGCCAGGGCGCTCAATGAGTCCGTTCTCGAAGCCTACGAGCGCCTCCTGCCCGAGGACCACCCCGACCTGTTGGAGGCAAGAGCGGCCCTGGCCATTTCGATGGAATCGATGGGCGACAGCACCGGATCCCGGGCACTCAAGGAGTCTGTCCTCGCCGGCTACGAGCGCACGCTGCCCGAGCATCACCCCGCTCTGGTCCGTGCCCGCTCGAACCTGGCCCTCTCGATGTCGCGGATGGGCGATCTGACCGGTGCGCGCGCCCTGCAGGAATCCGTCGTCGCAAGCTTCGAGCACAGTCTGCACGGGGACCACCCCCACCTGCATGTCGCCCGAGGTAACCTGGCGAACTCGGTTTTCCGGTTGGGCGACTTCGCTGCCGCCCGGGCGCTCTACGAATCCATCCTGGTGGCCTACGAACGCCTCCTGCCGAAGGACCACCCCCAACGGGGCAACATCCAAGACAACCTGGCCAGCGCGATGATCCACATGGGCGATCTGGCCGGGGCCCGCGGGCTGCGTGCATCGGTCCTCGCGGCTCGCGAGCGCCTTCTGCCAGAGGGGCACCCCGACTTGCTTTCCGCCCAGGTCAACATGGCCGTCTCGATGTCCCAGATGGGCGATCTCGCCGGGGCCCGGGCACTCGTTCGCAAGCTCGTCGCGGGCATGCGCACACGCATCCTCGCCTCCCTGGCCCTCGCCCCGCGGCAGGCGCGCCAGACTGTCGCCAGCGAGAATAGTCGACATTCGGAAGTGCTTTTCTTCACCGAGTCGGCAGGCACCGAGCTCGAGGGCCGCGCATTCGGATTGACGGAGACCATGCGGCTCGTTGTGGGAGAGGCGGCGCGTTCGCTCGCGCGTTTCGAGAATGACCCGGAACTTCGCCCGATCCTGGCGGAGGCCGCCGAGGTCCGGCGCGCACTGAATGATCTGGTTGCTGGGACCGTGCGCGAGGACGAGGACTCCGATGGACTCGGGGCCGAGCTGACTGACCTGTCGCTGCGACGTGACCGACTGGAGCGCGATGCTAGCCGCCGACTCGCGCAGCGCGGTGTGGCCGTCCAACCGGTCGAGGCGGATGGGCTGAGCGAGGCGCTGGGCCCAGGTGACGTGGCCGTCGGCTATCGACGGGTCCCGCACTGGGTGGAGGACGAGGAGAGCAGAAGGTGGAAGGTGGACACGGATCACTTGATTGCCCATGTCCTGGTCGCGGATGGCACGCTGACCCGGGTCGATCTCGGCCCGGCATCGGAGATCGAGGAGATCGCCGCTGCATGGCGTGCGGCGCTCGGAGCTCCCTTGTTGCGAGGTGCCACACTTGCGGTGAACGGGGTAAGCCTGGAGCAGGCCGCCGGGGAAAGCCTGCGTGAACGGATCCTGGACCCGGTCCTGGACGCTGCCGGTGAGGACGGGACCAGGGTCTTCGTGTGTGCAGACGATCTGCTGTTCCTCGTGCCGCTCGATGCCTTGCCGGACGGTGGACGGGCGGCCGAATCGGGGAGCGACGAGCCTGATCGTGTCGGTGACCGCCTGCGTATCGTGAACGAGGTCTCCTTCGCGCGGCTACTGGCTCCCGCAGGGCCCGTGAAGGGCGCTCCCTCGCTCCTGGCATTCGGCGGCGTGGACTACGACGCGGAAGGCGCCGTCCCCGAGGGACTCTCCGGGTCTTCGGCGCCCATCGAAGCCCGCGATGGTCCATCGAGCGCGAGCGAGAACGGCGCGAGTCGGGTGGACGAAGAGTCAGGTGACGCCGACTCGGAAGGTGCCGCAACATCCCGTAGTGCCATGCCGGAGCGATTCCAGAAGCTGCTGCAGGCGCGCTACGAGGCCGAGGCGACGGCAGACCTGTTCGAGGAGGCATTCGAGATCGAACCGAGCTTGCTGACTCGCAAGAAGACGACCAAGGCGGCGCTCTTCGAGTCTGCTGCCGGCAAGCGCTATCTGCACCTCGCGACTCACGGTTGGTTCGCACCGGAGAGTGTGCGCTCGACCGAGGACGCGCAGCCCGCGGAAAATGGCTTCGCCCGAATGGGCATCGAGGAACGTGTCTCCGGTCTGGCCCCGATGACCCTCTGCGGTCTCGCCCTCGCAGGTGCCAACAACGGCCGCGATTCACTCGGCCGCGTACCCGGGATTCTGACCGCCGAGGAACTCTGCTCCCTCGATCTCTCCCAATGCGAACTCGCCGTCCTCTCCGCCTGCGAAACCAACGTCGGTATCCGCCGCGCGGGTCAAGGCATCCAGTCCCTGCAATCCGCCCTCTACGCCGCCGGTGCGCGTACCTCGATCACGTCCCTGTGGAAGGTCGACGACGCGGCGACTCGCCGATTGATGGAGGTCTTCTACACGAACCTCTGGATCGAGAAGATGGGCAAGGCCGAGGCCCTCTGGCAAGCGAAGCAGGCACTCCGCGACGAAGGCCACCCACCCGCTCACTGGGCTGGTTGGGTACTCACGGGCGATCCCGGTTAAGCCTCGGGGCCGACCTCTCACCGTCCACGCTCGGTGGACTAGGATAGTCCCCATGCTTCTCGCATCGTTCGCCTGCCTGGCCCTCGCCTTTGCTCAAGAGGCCGCACCCGTACCCGGGACGCCCTTTGATCGCGTCATGGAGCTGGAGATCAGCGGGTCGGACGAGCCGGCGATCGAGGGTCACGGTCCAGCGGTCTTTGCCGAGTACGAAGTCGAATTCGACGGCACGCTCCACATCTGGGCCACGTCCGAACTCGACCTCTTCCTGCGTATTGACGACGCGAGCGAAGCACGCCCGTTGGCCTCGGACGACGACTCAGGTGGAGGCACGACGCCATACTTGCAGCTCGAGGTCGAGCAGGGGGACTGGCTGATGGTTCTGGTCGCGGGGGATCCCGATGCCACCGGCCCTCTGACCCTGCACCTGATCGCCACGCCCGAAACGGACGCCGGGCGCATGGCCGAAGCGGCTGCGCAGCAGGCCCTGAGTGAGTCAGCCCGGCTCGTGCGCGAAGGGAGGCAGCCCCAGGCCAGGGAGGTGATGGCAAGGGCCCTGGCAGAAGTGATGGACGCCGCCGGTCCCGACCACCCCGAGCTGCTTTCGGCCCGAGCATCCCTGGCCAACTCGATGTCGAAAATGGGCGATCTCGCGGGGGCTCGCGCCCTGCGTGAATCGGTCCTCGCAGCTTACGAGCGCACCCTGCCGGAGGACCACCCCAGCCTGGTTTCGGCCCGAGGGAACCTGGCCGCCTCGATGGCCGACCTGGGCGATCTCGCCGGGGCCCGCGCGCTCGAGGAATCGGTCCTCGCAGCTCGCGAGCGCATCCTGCCCGAAGACCACCCCGACCTGCTCCGTGCCCGCTCGAACCTGGCCAGTTCGATGTACGAGATGGGCGATCTCGCCGGGGCCCGCTCCCTCTTTGAATCGGTCCTCGCAGCTCACGAGCGCGTCCTGCCCGAAGACCACCCCGACCTGCTTGGGAGTCGCGGGAACCTGGCCGCCTCGATGTACGAGATGGGCGATCTCGCCGGGGCCCGCTCCCTCTTTGAATCGGTCCTCGCAGCTCGCGAGCGCATCCTGTCCGAAGACCACCCCGAGCTGCTTCGTGCCCGAGGGAACCTGGCCGTCTCGATGCACGATATGGGCGATCTCGCCGGGGCCCGCGCCCTCTTTGAATCTATCCTCGCAGCTCACGAGCGCATCCTGCCCGAAGACCACCCCGAGCTGCTTCGTGCCCGGGTGAACCTGGCCGTCTCGATGTCCGACATGGGCGATCTCGCCGGGGCCCGCGCCCTGCGTGAATCCGTCCTCGCAGCTCGCGAGCGTACCCTGCCCGAAGACCACCCCGACTTGCTCAGGGCCCGAGGGAACCTGGCCAACTCGATGGCCGCGCTGGGCGATCTCGCCGGGGCCCGCGCGCTCGAGGAATCGGTCGTCGCAGGCTTCGAGCGCATCTTGCCCGAGGACTACCCCGACCTGCTTCGTGCCCGAACAAACCTGGCCAGCTCGATGAACGAGATGGGCGATTTCGCCGAGGCCCGCGCCCTGCGTGAATTGGTCCTCGCCGGCTACGAGCGCACCCTGCCCGAAGACCACCCCGACCTGCTTCTTTCCCGAACAAACCTGGCCAACTCGATGTGGGAAACGGGCGATCTCGCCGGGGCCCGCGCCCTGCGTGAATCGGTCCTCGCAGCTTACGAGCGCACCCTGCCCGAGGACCACCCCGACCTGCTTTCGGCCCGCGGCGCCCTGGCCAGCTCGATGTACGAGATGGGCGACCTCGCCGGGGCCCGCGCGCTGATCTCCAAACTCGTCACTGGCATGGGCATGCGCATTCTGGCTTCCCTCGCTCTGGCTCCGCGCCAGTCGCAGCAGACGGTCGCAGGCGAAAACCATCGTCATTCTGAGGTTCTTTTCTTCAGCGAATCGGCGGGAGCTGAGATCGAGAGGCGCGCCTTCGAGTTGACGGAGACCATGCGTCTTGTTGCCGCGGAAGCGGCGCGCTCGTTAGCACGTTTCGATACGGATTCGGAGCTCGGCCCGATGCTGAGGGAGGCCGCGAAAATTCGTCGCGCGCTCAACGACCTCGTTGCGGGGGCCGCACGTGAAACGGCGGGTGCCGAGGGGATTGCGGCCGAGTTGACGAAGCTGTCGCTTCGACGTGATCGACTGGAGCGTGACGCCAGACGGCGACTCGCGCTGCGCGGTGTGGTTACCAGTCCGGTCGAGGTGGAGCGGTTGAGCGAGGTACTGGGATCGGGTGACGTGGCGATTGGTTATAGGCGCGTCAGGCACTGGGAGGTGAACGAGTCGAGCCGCAGGCTCGAGGCGGGTGCGGATCATCTGATGGCCCATGTCTTGCATGCAGACGGCGCGCTGGCTCGCATCGACCTGGGCCCTGCTTCGGACCTCGAGGAGCTGGCAAGCGCCTGGCGTGCGGAGCTGGGAGCTCCGCTATTGCGCGGTCTCTCGATGGACGCGGGCGAGGAGAACGAGGAAGAGACGGCGGGGCACCGTCTGCGGGCCCGCGTACTGGATCCCGTTCTGGTTGCTGCCGGAGAGGGCGCAGAGCGGCTCTTCGTCTGCGCGGACGACCTGCTGTTCCTCGTCCCGCTCGATGCCTTGCCGGATGGTGGTGGAGAGGCGGGCGCGGAGGTCGATGACATCGCCCGCATCGGTGATCGCCTGCGCATCGTGAACGAGGTCTCCTTCGCCCGACTCCTGGCTCCAGCGTCTCCGGCCGAGGCCGCGCCCTCTTTGCTCGCGTTCGGTGGCGTGGACTACGACACGGAAGGCGCGGTCCCCGAGGGGCTTGTCGCATCGTCGGCTCCCATCGATACGACCGAGAGCGTGGGCGTCGTGGAGTCAGGGGCTGACGAATCGGATTCCGACGATTCGGTCAATGGGCCGGTATCCCGTAGCGCCATGCCCGATCGCTTCCAGAAGCTGCTACAGGCGCGCTACGAGGCCGAGGCGACAGCGGACCTTTTCGAGGAGGCTTTCGAGATCGAGCCCGCGTTGCTCACGAAGAAGAAGACGACGAAGGCCGCACTATTCGAATCCGCTCCCGGCAAGCGCTATCTGCACCTCGCCACCCACGGTTGGTTCGCACCGGAGAGTGTTCGCTCGACCGAGGACGCGCAGCCCGCGGGACAAGGCTTCGCACGAATGGGTATCGAGGATCGCGTCTCGGGTCTGGCCCCGATGACCTTGTGCGGTTTGGCGCTCGCTGGCGCTAACAGAGGTCGAGATTCCCTCGGCCGTGTCCCCGGGATCCTGACCGCCGAAGAACTCTGCTCCCTCGATCTCTCCCAATGCGAACTCGCCGTCCTCTCCGCCTGTGAAACCAACGTCGGTATCCGCCGCGCGGGTCAAGGCATCCAGTCCCTGCAATCCGCCCTCTACGCCGCCGGCGCGCGTGCCTCGATCACGTCCCTGTGGAAGGTCGATGACGCGGCGACACGGCGCTTGATGGAAGTCTTCTACACGAACCTCTGGATCGAGAAGATGCCCAAGGCCGAGGCCCTCTGGCAAGCCAAGCAGGCACTCCGTGATGAAGGCCATCCGCCCGCACACTGGGCCGGTTGGGTGCTCACTGGCGATCCGGACTGATCAGGCGGGAAAGTCTGGCGAGATATGACGCGATGTCGACGGGCAAAGATGGTCCTATAATCCGGCGGCGCCGACGGGCCAATTCAATCGCGAGTGAGAGAATCTCAATTGAACGACGGCGCCAGGGCGGGGGGCGAGACCTCCACGGTGTCCTTGGTCCAGTACGCTCGTGTGGCCGTGTTCGCGAGTGCCGTGGCCCTCGCCATCGCTCTCGCGCTTCCGACGGTCTCGTTCCGGATGATCGGTTCAGCGACGGAGACGTACTCGATATACGGCGGCATCGAAGTCCTGTGGAATGACGGAAACACGATCCTGGCCACGATCGTCTTCCTGTTCTCGATCGTCTTTCCCGTCATCAAGCTGGTCGGGCTTGGAGTCCTGTGCGGGCAGGGGCGGCGCTCGGACCGTGTTCACGTGGTCGAGTGGCTGCAGCTCCTGGGCAAGTGGTCGATGCTCGATGCCTTGATCGTCGCCTTGTTCGTCGGTGCGATTCGAATGGGGATCGCGAGTGCCACTTCGCATGCGGGCATTCACGTCTTCGGCCTTTCGATCGTGCTGTCCATGCTCGCAGCCGCTCTCGTCGGGCGCTACGAGGGGGGCAGCAAGCACCAGGCCATCAGGATGGACCGGCTGCACAGCCTGGGTTCGCGCATCGTGACCCTGGCCGCTGGCCTCGCGCTCATCGTCGCGTTTGCAGCCCCGATTCTCGAAGTCCGCAAGGACGTACTCTTCGGGGGCTTGTCGTTTGCGAACGAGGTCTCGCTGCTGTCCACGGCCCGGGCCATGCTGAGCGATGGCGAACGACTGCTCGCGGCAGGTCTCTTCGTGCTGGTCTTCGGTGCGAGTGCTGTGCGCTCGCTGCTCGCCATGGGCCTGCGCTGGTCTCCCGGTGCATCTGAGCGTGCCGTGCGCGTCGCGTTGCGGCTCGACGAGTGGTCGATGATGCCTGTATTCGGCCTCGGTCTTCTGATCGTTCGCGTGAAGCTGTCGGAACTGACGACGACGACTCTGATGCTGGGGTACTGGGCCGTCCTCGTCTCGGGGCTACTGGCCGAACTCGACGCCTGGATCCTGCGCCGCCAGACGCGTGGTGAGTCGCAGGTGCCTACCCACCGGTCGATCGAATAGCCGCCGCGCGAGCGGATGGCGCCAGGCCATGAATGCCGATCGACGCCCAGAGCGCCGAATAGCTCAGGACCAGCCCAGATCCTGGGCGGCGCGCAGGGTGCCGATCTGGCCCAGGTGGTAGGCGAAGTGGAAGATCTCGCCGGCGAGGAAGGCGTGGCGCGTTGAGAGTTGCTCTGCAAACTCCGGTAGGACTTCGATCGCTGGCTCGAGTTCGAGGTCGCCTGCTTGAAGTGAGTTGAGCCCTCGCCGAGTGCGCTCCGAGACGAGCGTCCATTGATCGCGGAGGTTATTCCAGGCGTCCGTTCCATCGACTGCCCAATGCGGGCTGCCATGTCGGGCAAGGAAGTCGGGTGCGAGGGCTGGGCCGGTGCCCGCGACGGCTTCAGCGACGGAGTCCGCGCCTGCGGTCAGATGTCCCAGCAGCCATGCGATGGAAGGGCGCCCGGGCGCGAGTTGAAAGCAGGCCTGTTCGACTCCGATGCCTTGGGTAGCTTTCGACAGCCAACGAAAGTGGTGTTCCAGCTGGGGCAGCAGGCTCGCGCTCCAGCTCGGAACTGTCATCGTTCGGCCCGGTCGGTGTGGGCTAGCTGGGCGTGCTCTGTACGGCCCGGTTGGTGATCGTCTCGCGCGCGCGATCGATCAGCTTGTTGGGCGTGCGCTTGAGATCGCGCGTGACACCGATCTTCGACATGCTCCAGACGAACCACTTTGTGGGGTCGAGCTGGAACCAGCGAACGCCGTTGCGGTAGTCCGCCTGGAAGCGGTGGTGGAAGTTGTGGTAGCCCTCGCCCAGGGTGATGATCGCAGTCACCCAGCTGTCGCGCGCCGAATTCTTGGTCGAATAGGGCTGGGTGCCGATCATGTGGGCGAACGAGTTGACCGAGAAGGTCGCGTGCCACTGGATCACCAGGCGCAGCATGCCCGCCACCAGGAAGCCGCCCAGGGCGTCGCCCCACGCAAGGGCCACCAGGGCCGGCAGGACGCCGGTCGCGAGGATTGCGAGAAGGACGTAGTGCTTGTGCTGAAAGCGCACCAGGGGATCGGCTTCGAGGTCCTTGACCGAGGGCAGATCCGTGCGCAGCTCCGGTGAGGTCTTCATGAAGACCCAGCCGATGTGGGCCCACCAGAAGCCGCGGGAGATGTCGTAAGGGTCCTGGGGCTCGTCCGTCTTCAGATGGTGCAGGCGGTGGTCGGCCGACCACTTCAGGGCCGAGTTCTGAACCGACGCGGCGCCGAAGAAGAGGTAGAAGGCGCGCAGGAGCCAGGATGCCTTGTAGGTGGGGTGCGAGAACAGGCGGTGGTAGCCGCCAGTGATTCCCAGGCCGCAGAATGCAAACCACGCGATCCCCAGGCCGATCGTGCGCCAGTCGAAGCGCACGGCAGCCAGGTAGTAAATTGCACCTAGTGCGATGATGTGGACAACCGCAATGAAGAGCGTGTTGGTCCAGTCGATCTTCGATCGGGGCATACGGGGTGTGGAGGGGACCATTGGCCGAACGGGCGGGCGGAGCGCCCCTGAAGGTGCTTCGGCCGTAGGGGTACGAGCCGTGATCTTATCTGATAATTGTTCGAGGGGCATATTCGTCCTTCAGGGTCTTTGGGGCCCAACAAGACCGCAGAAAGCGGGCCTGAGGGGCCCTTCAGGCCTCTATCGCGTCCGATGGCACGGGTCCGCATACGGCCCGGTCGTCGATCTGCTTCACCTATTCTTGACCTTTACCGAGGGCGCATCGCCGCGATCTATCCGGCAAGCTAATCCCCTGCGGTCCCGATCGAGGGGGGAAATCTCGATCCAGTTCGAGCTGGGTGCACGGCTTCTACCCTCTCGCTGGTCCACGAAGGCACGATTTGCTCCAAATGATTTCAAAAGCGTCCTCCGTCGTCAGTTCCATCTTGTTGACGATGCCTCTCCTGGCAGTCTCAGGGTGCGTTTCGGGGGAGGAAGTGAGTAGCGTCAGCGGGCTCTCCCTGCTCCGCGAAGGCGACGCGCTCTTCCACCAGAACGAGCACGACAAGGCCCTGGCGGCCTACTTGCTGGCCATCAAGACGGCTGCCGGTGAGGAGGACGATTCGGTCCAGGCGGCGGGGATGAGCCAGGTGGCCCTGATCTACGCCCTGCGCTCCGACGAGGTGCGAGCGCGCCAGTCCCTCGACCGTGCCGATGAGCTGGCACAGCCTGGCGATCCAGAGGGGTGGGGCCGGTACTTGCTGGCGCGCGGCGCCTTCGAGCGTGATCAGGGTCAGACGGGCGCGGCGCTTCAGACCTACGAGGAGCTCTTCGAGTTCAGCGCGACCCACAAACTGCATGGCCGCGCTGCGCAGGCGGCACACATGGGAACATTGATCACCACGGGTGAGGATCGGGTGGTCTGGGCCAAGCGGGGTGTCGAGACCGCCGAGACCAGCGGTCGTTCGACCTGGAGCGCTTCGGCCTGGCTCGCTCTGGCCTGGATCTTCGAGGACCTTGGCCAGAACGAGGATGCCCTGCAAGCATTCGTGACGGCGCGCAGTTTTGCCGGACGCACATCGAGCGACGACGCCGTCATGCAGGCGGACTGGGCCCTGGCCCACGGCTTGCGTATGGCCGGCGATCTCGATCGGGCACGGGAGCTCGCCCAGCGTACCCTGGCGCGGGCGACGACGGCCTACCAGTTCAGCGGGACAGATTCCGGGATCGGCTACCCCGACTACGCGATCTGGGTCGCCCAGTGTCAGCGGGAACTGGCCGAACTGGACGTCGAGGAGGAGCAACTCGAGAGCGCCCTGGAGCGTTTCGTCGAGGCGCGGCGCTACTTTCTCCTGGCCGGATTGAAGGAGCGCGCGCCCGAGAGTCTGGCCCTGCTGGAACGCCGTATCGACGTGGTTCGGCACCAGGCCGTGGACTAGCCCGTGGACCAATGCGGGGGCCAGGGCGCGAGCGATTCAGCGCTAGTTGCCCGCCTGCCCCTCGTAGAGGATCACCTGAAAGACATCGGGTGACGGCGACTCGGGCAGTGGACCTCCCCTGTGAAAGTCTACGTGCACTGCTAGCTGTGGGTAGACCAGCTCGGCATAGGCCTGCAGGCTGTGGTCCGCGTGCAGGTAGGCGCTACGGATTCCGCTACCGCCGTCGCCGGGCGGGATCCAGGCCACGAAGCGATCGAGCAGTGCCCGCTTTCCGGGCTGACCCTGGTCGAGCACGTTCTGGTAGCGCACGATCTGCGCGTCCGCCACCCGGCTGGCCTCGTGCCACATGTCGTAGTCCCGGACGAGCGGCGAGTAGGCCACGTGGTTTCCCCCGGCGACGAGTGCCGCCGCCATCGGAAGGATGGCTGGCAGTGGCCGCCCGCTCCGCAGGAGTGCGATCGAGCGGTCGATGAGCATGCCCAGGGCGACCGAGTAGGGCGCGACGAAGAGCATCACGTACCAGTCGTGGACCCGACCGGCCAGGCTGGAGATGGCAAGCAGGCAGAGGGTCCAGGCCCCGAGGAACAGGAAACCCGTGCGTATCCGGGTTCTCTCGCCAACGACGGACGTGCCTGTCCAGCGCCAGATGGCGGTGCCGCCCAGGCACAGGGCGATTGCCAGCACGACGACGAATACCTGTCCGAGCCGCTGGTCGCCGCCGAAGATTGGCTGGGGGTAGAGCACCCGCACCGCGTAGGGGGCGATCAGATCCGGCAGGTCGCTGACGGCTCCGAGCGAAGAGCCAGCATGGCCACCGAGGCCGCTGAGAACAGCGCTCCGGGCGAGGACGAACAGGCCCAGGGCCAGAAGCGGGACGATCGAGTGGCGCATCGCGATGAACGCGCGCTCTTGCCAAGGCCTTGTCTCGACCCGAAGGAACTGCAGGGCGAACACCATCGGCACGACGATCGCGCCGGTTTCCTTGGAGCCGACCGCAAGCAGGGCGAACAGGCCTCCGAGGCTCGTACGGAGGAGCGTCTGCCGTATGGGGCGATCGGGCCGTGGCTGTGCGAGCAGGCAGGCCATCAAGAATCCGGCACACAGGGCGTCGGCGCGCCGCGGCGGTGTTGGAACGACTTCGAGCTGGATCGGGTGCAGCACGAACACGATTCCCGCCACGAATGCGCCGACGAGTGCTCGGGGTCCAAAGAGCTTGCGTACCAGGGCCGAGAGCAGGCTCGCGTTGGCGATCAGGATCACGAGGTCCGTGATGTGATAGCCGCGGGGAGTCAGTTGCCACAGGGCGTAGTCGAGTGCGAAGACCAGGTTGGCGACCGGCCGGTAGAAGTGGCCGTCGGGGTAGAGCCCGTCCATCAACTCTTCGGTGAAGGTCCCGATGAAGTCCTGAAAGCTCAGGATGCGACCCGACAGGATCATCGGGAAGGTGTCGAGACCCAGCAGGGCCAGATCGAGGAACGGGCGGTAGGCCAGGAATGCGAGCAGGGCCATGGCGGCCGTGGAAGCGATCCAGATCAGGCGCGACCGACCACCGTCCGTGTCCTCGTCGCGGGCATCAGTCGGCATAGCCGAGGCCCTTCAGCCGCTCCTGCACGGCCTCGGAATCCGTGGCCGACGATTCGAAGTGTCGAGCCGCGTCCTTGGCCTTTGGCCAGCGCGGATCGTCGGCCTCGTCGAAACGCCGGACCGGTGCTCCAGGCCGCAGCAGATCCGCCGGCACGCGGCCGTCCATCTGCTTTGGCACCGGAAAGCCCAGCAGGTGCAGGGCCAGGGGCCCGATGTCGACGACCGAGGCCTGGGGCCGCTCCAGGGCGCTGGACCGCAGCTCGAAGCCGGGTCCGGCCGCGATCAGAATGCCGGTGCGGGCGTGGTCCGGGAAGGGCCGAGCATTCTTCGAGTGCACTGGCTTGTCCGGGCTCACCAGCACCTGAACCTGGGTGCGCGTCTCGAACAGGAGGTCGGGCACGATGCGCTGGCTCTCGGGCCCCGGGTAGAGCTCGTGTCCACCCATGACGAGGGTCACGAGCGGTTGGCCATCGATCCGGGTCTGAATCAGGCGTTCGCTGATCTCGCTCAGGACCCGCTCCGCGTCGGCAATCGCGACGATCCCGTCCGGCTCGCGGCCTTCCAGATTCAGGCGCAGGCTCCCGAAGTTGCCCTCGCAGGCCGTTGCGTAGGCGACCGTCCGCGGCAAGTCGAGCTCGCCCATGCGGCGTTCGTGCTCCTTGGGTCGCATCGTCGCCAGCTGCCCCGGTTCGACCGCCTCGGCTGTGCCTTGCGCGTGCTTTGGAGAGAAGCCTTCGGCGACCATCCAGGCGTGCAGGTTGAAGGTCTCCGGATAGGTCCGAAATCCGTGATCGGACATGAGGATCACATTCGTGTCCTCACCGACCGCCGCAACCATCTCGCCCAGGATTTCGTCCAGGCGATCCATCAACATGGCCACCGGTCCGTCGGGCTGGAGGCTGTAGATGCCGTGCGAGACCACGTCGAGACTCTTGAAGACGACCATCGAGAAGGCCCAGTCGTCCTTGCCAAGCTGCTCGAGCACAAGGTCGCGTTTGAGGTCTAGCTGGGTCTCGAGGCGTTTCGGAGTGGGCCCGTGGGCGGTGCGCCAGATTCCAAGATCGGGTTCGAAGCCGCGCTCACGAAGTTCATCGGCAAGCCCGGGTGGGTGTGCGTATTCGGCGTCGAAGGGGCTCAGCATGCCGCTGATGAGTGTGCCCTGGACCGTTTCGGGCGGGTAGGTGATCGGCACGCCCATGATGTGGACGCCGATTCCGTGTGCACCGAGGATGCGCCAGATCGGAACCGCGCGATTCGAGCGCGAGCTGATGACCTGCACGTCGTAGGAGTCATCGAGCGGCTCGAAGAAGGAATAGACGCCCGTCTTGCCGGGCCCCTTTCCGGTGACCGCTGCCACCCAGGCGGCGGATGAGATCGGGATGATCGTCGACTCGAGCCGGGCGCTCGTCCCGCGCCCGAGCAGGCGCGCGACATTCGGGAGGCGGCCCTGGGCAATCAGCGGATCGATCAGATCAAAGGTGGCCCCGTCCCATCCGACGATCAGGAGCCGGTGCTCCGGCGCCATGGTCCCGACCGATTCGGTAGGTGAGCAGGCCAGGCCCGCGGTCAGGCCCATGATCAGTAGGCCGACCTGCACGAGTTGGGGCAGTCGACGGGGCCCGGCCTGGCGGGGGAGGTCGGGGCGCTGGCAAGAATGGGACATCAATCGGGGGTACGGTCCAATGGGCCGTTCGTGGGCGCGGATCCGCTGGGTCAGTCGGGTGGCATCCCATTCTGGGCAAGCAGCCCACACGCAGCCAACTCCTTTCCGGGGGCCACGTAAGGTAGGCTGCACTCGATGATCCTCCGCCTCCAATGCCGCCTGATCCGCACCCTGCCCCTGCTTCCGCTCCTGGTTGCGTGTGGCAGCGAGGCTGACCGTCCGCCCGACGTTCTGATCATCAGCCTGGACACCCTGCGCGCGGACCACCTCTCCTGCTACGGCTACGGAAAGCCCACCACGCCAAGGTTGGATCAGCTCGCCGACGGCGCGACCCTCTACACGCGCTGCATGGCAACCGCGCCCTGGACGGTGCCGAGTCACGCGTCGATCATGACCGGACGCTTCCCGAGTGAACACGGGGCGATTTCCTCCGAGATGAAACCCGCCGCGGGCCAGTACTCGACGAATGTGGACAATGCCCAGCCACTGGGGCCCGAGAATCTGACCCTGGCCGAAGTGCTGCGCGACGATGGCTACGCGACCGCCGCATTCGTCGCGAACACCACCTACCTACAGCCCCATATGGGACTCGCCCAGGGCTTCGACAGCTGGGTGATCGCCGATCCGTGGCTGCGCAGGGACGTTTCGCCCGCCTGGAGCCCCGAGCTCACGGATCGCACCATTCGCTGGCTGCGGCGGCACGTCGAGGAGGGGGCGGGACAACCGTTCCTGCTGTTCCTCAACTATTTCGACACCCATCGGCCCTACAACGTCTCGCCCGAATCGGCCCACCGTTCCTTTGAAGCACTCGAGGCACTCTACACGCGCGTCATGATCGACGGGCAGCCCGCGGGGGAGTCGGCCGAGGTCGTCATTGATCACTTCGATCGCGCGTTGACCCACCTGGATCGCAGCCTGGGTGAGGTCTTCGATACGTTGAAGGAGCTCGAGCTGTTCGACGGCATGTTGATCGTGATCACTTCCGATCATGGGGAGTTCTTTGGGGAACACGGACTGGTCGAGCACTCCAAGGACGTCTACCAGGAGACGCTGCACGTCCCGCTGATCATCAAGCAACCGGGGCAAACAGAGGCGCGCGTGGATGAGCAGCTCGTTTCCCTCGTAGATATTGCGCGGGTCGTTCTGGACGCCATTCCCGGCACTCTTGGCGAGCGTTACGCGCGCACTTTTCCGTACGAGATCGGCAGCCATCCCATCTGGGCGGAGAATCACTTCAGTCGACCCCGGGACCTGATGAATCCGGTTGTTGGCCCGCGCTTCCAGCGGCGCCGCTTCGCCCTGTACGAGGATTCGCTCAAGTTCATCTATTCATCGGATGGAGAGCATGAACTCTACGACCTGGCCGTGGATCCGCGCGAGACACAGGACCTCGTGGAAGAGCGCCCCAATCGCGTGCGAGCCTTGTCCGTCCGCGCGGAGAAACTGCTCGTGCGCGCCAAGAAGATCAGTGCCGACGCGAAGCTGCGCGAGCTGAGCCCCGAGGAGGCCGCGGACATGCGCAGCATGGGCTACGGCGGTTCCGACGAGGATGGCGAGGATGGCGAGGGCGGGTCCGGCGGGCACTAGGTGCCCACTGATGGAGTCACTGCCAGCGCGGGCCTCCACCGGACTCTTCATGGGCCGTTCAGACTCGGCGATTCTGGACAGGGAGTCCGTCGTGCGGGCACAATTACCCGCATGAACATGACGCCATCCAAGACTCTGGTTCTCCTTTTCGCGCTCGCAGCCCTCTCGTCCTGCCGTTCGGGCGAGACCCACCACCGGCAAGCAGAGGGGGCGATCGGTCCCTATTCCGCGAGTGTTCGCTCCGGTGACTTCCATTTTCTTTCGGGAAAGATCGGGGAGCAGGGTGTGACCTTCGCCGAGGAAGCGGAGTCCGCAATCGCCCGGGTCGAGGAAGAGCTCGCGCACAGCGAGTTGACGCTCGGGGACGTGGTCTCGACGATCGTCTACCTGACGGATATGGGCCGTTACGAGGAGTTCAACGGCATCTATGCCCGGCGCTTTCCAGCGCCCTACCCGGCGCGCACCTGCGTGGCCGTGGCCGCATTGCCCCGGGGCGCACGGGTGGAAGTCGCGGTCATCGCGCGCGGGCGATAGGGCCTTTGCGGGCTGCCCGCGGCTCTACTCGCCGGGCGTTGCCGGGCGATGACGGCGCCCGGTGTTCTGCGTCAGCCCGACCAGGAAGATCACATCCGGCGCATCGGGTGTGAGGCCGACCCTTACCGAAAGGTCGAATACCAGCGAGGGCGTCGTCGCATAGCTCAACCCCAGAGTGGCGAATAGTTGTTCGTTGTCCTGCTCCGGCGTCCAGAGGTAGGTTCCCTCGCCGAATGCCAGGAGTCGCTCGTCCAGGGGGCGCGAGGCGACCATGGCAAAGGCGTGCTGGACGTCGACGGTGCCGTTGTCGACCTCGCCCAGGAGCCCGAGCCGATAGAAGCCGTTGAGACGCAGGCGCTGGAGTTGCCTCTCACCTGCAATCGATGCAAACAGGTCCGTCTCGCCGCTGCCCTGCCCATCCTCCGCGTCGGCGCTGGGGATCTTTGCCTCGACCGCGAAGGCCATCGCCGCGCGGTCTTCCTTCTCCTCGCGGAAGCGCCGGCGGTAGCCGAGATACAGGTCCCCGATGCCGACCTGGTCCTTTCCAGGAGTATTGATCCACTGCAAGGGAGACCATTCCACGAAGGCCTCCGAGCTGTGGTCGAGGCCGACCTTGGCGCGAACTGGAATGAGCAGCGCGTCGCTGGGGTCGACCGTCAGCCCGGCCTCGACTTCAACGGTGTGTGCCGCCGTCGTTCGCGTGTCCGATGAAAAGGTCGGCCGCTGAGGCGTGGCCGGAGGCATGTGCTCCACGGCTGAAATGCACGACGTCCAGAAGCCGACTGCCAATGCCGCGAACCAGATCCGCGAAGTGTCATTCCTGGAGGAGTTCTTCATATGAGTGCTGGTGCCAGGGCTGGTGTGGAGTATCCACAAACGAGCGCCGGCCGCACGGTTCGGTCGCGCCGAAAATCCAGCGAAATCGGAGTCGGGAGGGTCTCAGCGCTGGAGCATGCCTGGATCCTTTCGCTGTGCGCTGAACGGTCCTTGCTCAGCTCCGACCCACGGCAGGATTTCAGGACGGGCCCCTAGCCCTCCGTCAGGCCGATTCCCAATGCCGATGGACCTCGCATCTTCGCGGGCCCGCGCTTGTGAACCCAGACGAGCATGAGCACGGCGACGATCGCGAGCCCCAAGGCGAGGCCCCACCAGATCCCGCGCAGGTCGTACCCACATCGGAATGCGAGCCACCAGCCGATCGGCAACGAGAGTATCCAGTAGCCGATCAGGTTGAACCAGGCTGCAGGTAGGGTACGCCCCATACCGCGCAGGATTCCCGCACCGACGACCTGAACGCCGTCGAAGACCTGGAAGGCGGCCGCAATCGGGAACACGGCGGCGCACAACACGAGGATCTCGGGGTCGTCGGTGAAGAGAGCTGGAATGCTGTGGCGGAAGATCAGGAAGATCAGTCCGGAGGCGCCCATCACCGCGCCGCCCATGGCGAAGGCAACCCACGCCGCCCTTTGCGCCCGCTTGAAGCTTCCTTGACCGATCAGGTTTCCAACGTGAGTGACGGCGGCGAAGGAGATGCCCATGGGAATCATGAACGAGATGCCCGCCATGTTCAGCACGATTGCGTGGGCAGCCAGGGCCGTCGTTCCCAGCAGACCGGCCATCAGGGCGGCCGCGGCGAAGGCCCAGACCTCGAGGGCCATCTGGACGCCGGTCGGGATCCCGAAGCGAAAGACTTCCATCAATCCGCGGGGTGCCAGGGCACGCCGGCTCCAGGATGTCCACGCACCTTCGTGTAGCCTTCCGGCGCCGATGACGGCCAGGAGTCCGACGAGCAGCAAGCCGCGCGACAGGGCAGTCGCGATGCCCGCACCGCGCAGCCCGAGCTCCGGGAAACCGAATTTCCCGAAGATCAACGCTACATTGAAAACCACGTTGAAGATGTTTGTACCCAGGGCGACCCAGAGTGCGGGTCGCACGATGCCACGGCCTTGAAGGTATTGCCGTAGCGCGATGAACAGCAGGAACATGGGCGCGGAGGGAATCTGCACCATGGCATAGCTCTGCGCGGCCTCGGCCAGGTCCAGTTGCTGGTCCATCACCAGCAAGAAACTCCCGCATCGGGACCAGAGCCAGGCGATGGGGATACTGACCAGGAGCGCCACTACAACTCCGCGCTGTAGTGCGAGCCCCGCGCGTGGCCCATCCCGTGCGCCGTGGGCCTGGCTCACGATCGGGTCGATGCCCATCACGATTCCCATCGCGAGCAGGGTGGTCCCGTGGATCCAGGTGTTGGCCAGGGTCGCGGACGCCAGTGCCTCGCTGCTGTAGCGGGCCACCATCCACACGTCCACAACCCCGAGCATCATCGTCCCGAGGTTGGTGATGACGATCGGAAGAGCAAGCTGGCGCAGACTCCTCAATTCGATACGGGCGGGCGACATGGCGGATCGTGAGTCGTTCAGTCGTCCTTGTCGCCGCCGTACCCGAGGGCCTTCATGGCCTCGAGCTCACTCTCGCTGAGTGCTTTCATGGCCTTGCGCTTGAGACGCTCTGCGTGCCGGTCCTGGGCTTCGAGGCGCCCCTCGCCAAAAAACTCTCCACGCTCTTGCTGCTCGGCCAGAATCCGATCGAGTTCGGCTCCAAGTCGCCGCGCGACGTCGGGCTGCGCCTTCATCACATCGGTCAGCTCGAAGGGATCCGCCTGCAGATCGAAGACGCGCTCCTCGCCGGTCTCGAATCGCATGTACTTCCAGCGCTGCTCGGTCATCGTGAAGGACGCCGGACTCTCGTATCGCTGCTGCCGATCCGAGCTCTGACTCATGATCGGGCGTTCGCGGAAACCTGCGGCCAGGACGTCCTTTCCGCTGACTTGCTCCAGAAGCTCGTCGTCATCCTCGAGCTCGAGCACGCCGAGCAGGGTCGGGAGGACGTCGGCCAGGGATACGGGATAGGGGATCCGCCGCGCCGGCGTGGAGGGCAGGCGTAAGAGGAACGGCACGCGCAGGTGCTCCTCCCAGGTCAGGCCATGGCCCGGCTCGCCGTGCTGGTTCAGGCCCTCGCCGTGATCTCCGAGCAGGACGACGACGGTGCGATCCCAGTCGGCGCGATTCCGCAGGTGGTCCAGCAGGCGACCCAGTTGCTGGTCCGTGTAGGCCACCTCGCCGTCGTAGAGATTCATGCCCTCGACCGCATCGTGAGTACCGCCGGTCGTGCGCGGGGCCTCGGGCGCTATCTGGCGTTCGACCAGGTGGGTCTGCAGGTCGACGTCATCCTGGAACTGCGTGTCGAAGGGCGCGGGCGGTTCGAGGGGAATGTGCGGGTCAAAGTAATGCACCCACATGAGGTATGGGCCCGAATCGAGCTCCTTCAGCCAGGCCAGGGCGATGTCGGTGGTCTGCCCGGCCGGACGCTGGGTTTCCTCCGGGTCATCGTAGGTCTCGAAGCCGGCGCTGATGCCGAAGGTCGACTTGAGCGGAAGTGCGCTGATGAATCCTCCGGTCGCGTATCCACGCTCGCTGAGGAAGGACGCCAGGGATTGGATGCGATCCGACGGGCGGTAGGGGATCCCGGTGAAACGGTAGTTGGCAAGGATGCCGTGCTCGATGGGCCAGGTGCCGGTGAACATCGAGACGTGCGCCGGGAGGGTTGTCGCCATGGGCGAGATGCAATGCTCGAACAGCAGAGATTCGTCCGCCAGCTCGTCGATGCGCGGAGACGTGTCGCGAAAATAGCCGTAGCAGCCCAGATGATCCGCGCGCAGGGTGTCGATGGTCACGATCACCAGGTTGGTGTCCGGGCTGTCGGGGGCGCCGCCGCCGGCGCATGCGCCGCACGTGGTGACCAGAAGCACACAGGGTAGGACGGCCGGACTGAGGGCGCGTAATCGCATGGTGCAGAGTGTACGCCGGATCGGCGCCGCGAGCGATCAGTGCTCTTCGACGACGTCCACGTATCCCAGACCCTTGAGCTGCTCGAGCACCTCATCGGTCGGAGCGCTGCTCTGGGAGTGGATACTCTCGGCGCGCGCGCTGCTCCACCATTCGCCCAGCCGGCACCAGAGTGCCTGGGTCCGGATCGGGTGTTCCTGGCTCACGTCGACCCGTTCCTTGTGATCTCGGGTCAGATCGAACAGGGCCGCGTTTCCACGCTTTACGACCAGCTTGAACCCGTCCGAGCGCACGGCGAACTGGACCCGGTCCAGTTCATCCTTGTAGCGCGACGAGTAAAACAGGGTGCGTTCTGGCCTGTGCGGAGGGTCGATCTTCAGGAAGGGGGCCAGGGAGGCTCCGTCGAGGCTGCTCTCGCCTGGAGCCAGGCCGAAGAGCTCGATCAGCGTCGGCATGATGTCGAGCAGCGTGACGGGCGTCTGGATGGCTTCGCCGGCGAGAATCTCGCTACCGGGTGCGGAGAAGATCATGGGTACGTGCACCATCTCCTCGTAGACGTGTGCGTTGTGGCCCTGGGCGCCATGCTGGAAGAAGGCCTCGCCGTGGTCCGACGTCATGATGACGAGGGAGTCCTTCAACTCGGCCTTCCCGTGGGCGGTCTTGAGAAGCCTTCCAATCTGGTCATCGACGAAGCGAATGTTGCCGTCGTAGAGGTTTAGCAAGTGTTGAACATCCGGACCGTCGACGGGTGGCTTCTCGTGGTTCAGCACGGCGCACGAGCGGATCGACCCATCGACCGTGCCGCTGTATTCCGCGTCGACGAATTCGTCGCTGTAGGAGGCCGGCGGCTGGTAGGGCTGGTGGGGCGGGGTGAAGTGCACATAGAGGAACACGGGTTTGTCCGATACCTCCTGGATGACTTCCTCCGCGCGCACGACCATGTTCTCGAGCCCGTCCTCGTCGAAGGGAAAGGTGGTGTATTCATCGAAGCCCTGGCCGAGCCCGGTCTCCTTCCAGAGGATGCCGTTCTGGATCAATCCAACAGTTCGATAGCCCTTGTTGCTGAAGAGCTCGGCCATCGTGTCGTAGCGTTCGTCCAGGCGCTGATTCAGCTCGAGTACGCCGTGTCGTTCCTGTTGGTGGGACGTGAACAGGGATGAGATCGAGGAGAGGGTCCAGGACGTTTGCGAATAGGCATTGTCGAAGCGCACGCCGGTCCTGGCAAGTCGATCGATCGTCGGGCTTGTCTTGCGCTCGTATCCGTAGGTGCTCAGGTGCTTGGCGTGCAACGAGTCCGCCACGATCAGGATCACGTTGCGTCCTTCGAGGGGAGGGCTGAGACCCGGTTCATTTGCGGAGCCAGATTGGTCGGTCAGGGCCGGCGGCGTCTCGATCAATGTGATCTGGCTCCAGATGACACCCGGGCCACCGTCGAGCACGAGCTCGAGTTCGCGCGGGCCGAAGTCCGGCAGGTCGAATATGCGCGTCGTGCTGCGCTGGCTGCGCAGCTGGAAACGACCGATTTCTACTGGAGACATTCCGTCCCGCTGCGTGGTGGCGATGACCGTCCCGCCGCCGCTCGCTTCGACGAGCACCTGGGCGTCGCCGTCGAGCCAGAGGGCCCGTACCACTCGCTCTTGCTTGGGATCGAAGCGCTCCGGAACAAAGTTCGGATTCAGCATGCTCGACAGGTCCCTCCAGCCTCTCAGGTCCGTCTGCTGGACTCCTGTGGGGGCCGCGGCTTCACCGGTACTGCAGCCGGAGGCGAGCAAAAGCCCGCCCAAGAGGGCAAAGAGGGGGCGCATGTGATTGATGGTGTGCGTTTCCGGCCTCGAGCCAGGGCATGGTCGGGGACTCGGCGCCCCAAAGCGTACCCCGGGGTCCGCATTGCGCCAATAATCGCCCGCCAGCCCCCAGGCTGGCCTGCTAGTGGCCGGGAGCCGCTCCGCGCTCGGCCGTATCCCGGTCCAGGCGCGGAACGCGAATGTCCTCGACCAGCTGCTGGATCTCGGCCGGCGGCGGTGGGGCCAGGCGCCGCGCGATCAGGGCCACGCTGAAGTTCAGGAGCATGCCAATGCCCCCGATTCCTTCGGGGGAGATGCCGAAGAGCCAGTGCTCGGGGGTGTTGTTCTCCGGTGCGATGAAGTTGAAATAGACGATGTAGCTGGCCGTGAACAGGATTCCGGTCAGCATGCCGGCGATCGCGCCTTCCCGATTCATGCGGCGCGAGAAGATGCCCAGCACGATCACTGGAAAGAAGGAGGACGCAGCCAGGCCGAAGGCAAAGGCCACCACCTGGGCCACGAAGCCCGGCGGGTGGATGCCCAGGTAGCCCGCGCATGCGACGGCGACGGCCGCGCTGACGCGGGCGACGATCAGTTCTTGCCTCTCGGTGATCCCGGGTGCCATCGCACGCTTCAGCAGGTCGTGGCTGATCGCCGAGGAGACGACCAGCAGCAGGCCGGCAGCAGTGGATAGGGCTGCGGCCAGGCCTCCGGCCGCTACGAGCCCGACGATCCAGTTCGGTAGGCGTGCGATCTCCGGATTGGCGAGCACCATGATGTCACGACTGACGGTCAGCTCGTTGGAGTCATCGCCGCTGAAATGGATCACACCGTCGTCATTGTGGTCGGCGAACTCGATCAGACCCGTCGCCTCCCACTTGCTGAACCAATCGGGCATGGCTCGGTAGGGTTGCTCCGATACGGTCGTGATCAGGTTGACCCGTGCAAAGGCTGCGACGGCGGGGGCCGTCGTGTACAGCAGGGCGATGAAGAGCAGGGCCCAGCCCACCGATGATCGTGCAGCGCGGACACTCTTGACCGTGTAGAACCGTACGAGCACGTGGGGCAGGCCAGCGGTTCCGACCATGAGGGCCAGGACGATGAAGAAGACATCGATCGTCGACTTGGAGCCCTCTGTGTACGAGGCGAAGCCGAGTTGTTCGTGCAGCCCGTCGAGGCGATCGAGCAAGAACTCACCGCTCGCTCCATCGACACCACCGAAGCCGAGCTGGGGGATGGGCGTGTCCGCGATCAGCAACGAGATGAAGATGGCCGGGACCATGTACGCGAAGATCAGGACGCAGTACTGGGCGACCTGGGTGTAGGTGATGCCCTTCATGCCCCCCAGGACGGCGTAGAAGAACACCACGCCCATTCCGATCAGCACTCCATCGGAGACGTCCACTCCCAGGAAGCGGCTGAAGACGATTCCCACGCCCTGCATCTGGCCGGCGACATAGGTGAAGGAAACGAAGATCGCGCAGAACACGGCCACGATCCGGGCCCGCTGCGAGTAGTAGCGATCACCGACGAAGTCCGGGACCGTGAAGCGACCGAACTTGCGCAGGTAGGGCGCCAGGAGTAGTGCGAGCAACACGTACCCACCGGTCCAGCCCATCAGGTACACGGAGCCGTCGTAGCCGGAGCCAGAGATCAGGCCGGCCATCGATATGAAGGAGGCCGCGGACATCCAGTCCGCTGCCGTGGCCAGGCCGTTTGCAACCGGCGAGACACCGGCGCCCGCCACGTAGAAGTCCTTCGTCGACTGGGCGCGCGACCAGATGGCGATTCCGATGTAGAGCGCGAAGGTGGCCGCCACCAGGGCCTGGGTCCAGTGCTCCACGCTCACGACTGGACTCCACGTTGCATGCGAGGCGACATCGACATCTGTGCGGGATGCATCAATCCTCGGCCACGCCGAATCGCCGGTCGAGGCGATTCATCAGGCGTCCGTAGGTAAAGATGAGCAACACGAAGGTGTAAATCGAGCCCTGTTGAGCGAACCAGAAACCCAACTTGAAGCCCGTGCCCGGAATCCGAATCCCGTTGAGGGGCTCGACGAGCAGGATGCCGAACCCGAACGAGACCGCGAACCAGATGGCCAGCAGGATTCCGATCAAGCGCAGGTTCGCGCGCCAGTAGGCGAGATGGGCCTCCGGAGTCGATGTGGGGGGGGGCATGGAATTCGGGGGGCTCTGAAGTCGGCCGGGTTGGGCAAGTCGAATGAGGATCAGAGTGTACGGTTCGGTGTCGGAGCAGTCGTCGGCCTTCTCCCGGTGCCCAGGGATCTGGGAGTAGGGTCGAGCGAGGACGTTGACTCTCCAAGGGATCGGTGCCATCGCAGCCCCCCCACGTCACTCAGCGAGGGCTACCGTTTACCTGGCACCTGGCCGCAGCCTGATTGAGCTCGGCCGCCTGGCCCGCATCCTTCTCCAGGATCCGCGCCCAGCCGCTCGAGTCGGCAGCCTCTCGCCGCGAGACGACGAGCTCGGACAACTGGACACGAAACCTGGTGAAGGATCTGGGCTAGCCTGCTGATGCGGCGCGTCCCTTGATACGGAGGACTGCGATACCTGCGGCGAGCATCGAAAGGGTGGCCAGAAGCAAGCCCCAGCGCGGCAGGGCCGGTACGGGAGCCGCACTGGCACGGAACCAGGGTGCGCTGAATGGGGACTGGAGCATGAACTGGAGCAGCTGGTTGCCGACGAACTGTTCCGCCGGCATGGCCGGGTGCGTACCGTCGTTCTGGAAGTCGGTGCAGGCCCAGGTGACTCCATCGCTCCTGGGTACCAGCCCGTCCGCCCACAGGTAGGGACCCCAACCGATCCAGGGAGAGGGGCCGCCAGGGTCCAGGTCACCGGCGGTTGGATCGACACCGCCGCCGTTCATCTGATCGATCTGGGCCTCGATCAGCCACTTGACCGCAAACCCGGACTCGTAGGAATAGGGCTCCGGATTCAGGGTCGTGCTCGCGTAGCCGGCGTAAATGCGGCTCGAGTAGAAGACCAGATTCAGGTTCGGGTAGCGGACCTTGAGTGCCCGGGCGATGTCTCCCATCTGCGCAACGAGCGTGCGCGCGTCCGCATTCCCACTCGGCAGGGATAGACCTGGATTCGGATTCGCGACCTTGACCCACACGGCCTGGACCTGGGCTTCGGCCAGCCCCTGGGGAGCGAGGCGCGTATCGCGTACGCGGTCGTAGTTTGGATCGAGGGGCGAGTCCCAGGTGGCTGCGGCCTGCCCGCCGCGCGCCCCGTTGACCAGCACGAGGTGCTGCTGGTCGACGGCCGGGTGAAGCGCGGCCTGCCCCATGAAGGTCCAGGCATCGCAGGGCAGCTCCGAGTTCTGGGAGCAGAACTCCTGTGTCGTGTTGGACATGCCTACCGACAAGAGAACGATCTTCCCACCCGGGTCTGGGTTGCCCCCGGTGTCGAGCGGTCCGACGGCCAGGGCGCGCGCTCGCCCGGCGTTCGCGTGGGGTGCCGGAGGCGTATTCGACCCACCCGGATAGAGTCCGCCCTGGAATTGGCCCAGGTAGAGGCCAGTGCCGAGATCGTCGAGCGGAACCAGGCCGACCGACGTGCCGTCGCAATCGGAGATTGGCGCGGACGCGATCGTCAACGAGGCGGCGATGGAGACCATGGCGACGTACGTCGCGAGGCGGATTCGAGGGTTGTCCATGTCGACCGATCTTCTGGGGATCAGGAAGGGGAAGACCCAGGATAGCCCCTGATCTGTTGTGCGGGTGCAGACCTGGATATCTGTTTTCCGGATGGGGATTCCCCACGGTCGAGGCCTGTGATTCCGCGCAGCGCAGCGTCTACCCCCCCCCTCTCCCGCCGCACGGTCGCGCGCCAGATTGCGGCTCTGCTCGGCGCTACTTCATGCTCGGTAGATTGGTGTCGATCCACTCGCGCACTACCTGCGCCAGGAAGCGGTGTCCGCGCGGGCTGAAGTGGTCGTCCTTGACAAAGTAGAGATCGTCCAGGGGCTTCGGTGCGCGGTCGATCAGATCGACAAACGCAGCCCCGTTCGCGCGCATGTGTTCATTCAGTGCCGGGATAGGAGTCCCGTTTCGCTTCGGGATATGAATGAAGAGTACCGGGATCGAGGCGGCGTCGAGATCGGCCACGATCCGATCCAGGAAGGCCGCGTTCAGCGCCCACCAGCCGCCGACCCCATGGCGCTTGCCGATCACCCGCCGCACATTCCAGAATGCCGCGAATAGCTCTGATTCGCGCTCGAGGTAGAGTCGCAATCGTCCCGGCCGGTCTTCCGCGCTCCGACGAAAGAGCTCGGCACCATCCAGGCGGAACAGGGGCTTGTTGAAACCCTCCTTTTCGCGATAGCCCGTGAAGCAGCGCGACAGGTCATCGCTGAAGATCGCGACCACCACCAGGTCTGGCTCGAGGGGCAGGGCCCGGTGGCGCGCGCTCTCCATCATCTGGTCCAGACCAAAGCCGGGCATCGCCAGGACGTGCACCCTGCAATCGTCAACCTGCGCTTCGAGCAAGGCCGCACAGGACTCTTCCCAGGTGACGCCAAAGCCCCATGCAAACGAGTCACCGATCAACGCGATAGACCTGGCACCTTCTCCAGCGGCCCGGCCAGGGCCAGTGCGATAGCCATCCTCGCCGGCGAGGTACTCGACCTCGCGGCCCTCGGTCAGGAAGTTGAACCGCGCGCCAGGCTGCATACGCCAGCCGGTGTGTGGGTCTGGTGCGAAGGCCTTGCTGGGGCGAGTCACGCGCTCGCCGACATAGATCGGCGCGCGGTAGTAGATTCGCTCGCCCAGTGGGGTCCAGCGCAGCAGGGCCTCGGCGCCGAGCACGGCCATCGTGAATGCAAGCAGGACGACGAGCGCGCGTCGACCCAACCGACGGCGAATCCCGGAGGCCATCGCCTCACTCTTGCAGGTTGCACCGTGAGTATCCAGACGGAGCGAGGTCAGGAGCGTCTCATCGCCCCTGGCCTCTGGTCCACAGCCCATGGCCCGGCACTGGTGCTTGCCTCCTCAGCCAGGCGTAAGGGCTCAGCGACCCGGGCCACTCCTGTCAGGGGGTAAAGCTGACGGCCACGGCGCTCGAGAGGTTGAAGCCCGTTCCGCCGGGTCCGGGCGGGTCGCGGAACCAGAGCTGGAAGCGCCAGGTGGAGCCTGCGGATATCTGGCCTGCCGGATTGGGCGGAATGCTGTAGTCGATTTGCTTCCTCACGAAGCCGACGCCATCCGTCGAGACCAGTGGGTTGGCTCGAAAGATCATGCCGCCGACGCAGCGGAATCCATCACCAAAGGGCACCTGCACCGCGTTCACGCCGTAGAAGAAGATGCCGAACTTGTTGGGGGGGGCTCCACTCACTTCGAGCGCCAGGTCGTTGCGCGCGATACTCGACGAACCCGTACCGTCCAGGATCGCGCCGCCACCACCGACACCACCCGAGTTGGGCGCGCCCTCGCAGTACCCGGTCATGTGTGCGTCCGGGGCGTTACTGATCCAGACGAAGGTGTCCGTGCAGCGCCCGATAACCATGTCGACAGCACCATCCCCGTCGACGTCGAAGACCGCCACGTCGTGCGTGCCGGTGAGGTCGTCAGCGAAAACGCCCTTGACGCCCACCCAGCCGCGTGCGGCCGATTCGCGCTCCTCGATCAACGAAATCTGGTCGCCGGGATTGCCGCCCGGGTTGTGATAGATGTGCGCGCGCCTATCGCAGCCGCCCACGTCGACGTCCACATCGGTGATGATGACGTCCTTCCATCCGTCGTTGTCCAGGTCGGCGATGAGATTGTTGGCCGCGAAGCCGTCGTCGGCACCTGCGAGAAAGTCAAAGACCATCGCGGGTCCCCAGATCACCCGACTCAGAGCATCATTGCCCAGGTTGTAGCGGTAGCGGTCGGCTGCGTCCGTGGCCACGGTGATGTCCGTGCGGCCATCCTTGTTGAGGTCACCCAGGTCGAAGTCGTAGGGGTTGTCGTTCGTGTGGATGCTGTCGTTTATCGCGAAGAAGCCCTCATTGGACGGGTTGTTGTAGATACCGCGGATGTTGTAGTTGAGCAGGGCATTGTCCTTGACGACATCCGCCGCTCCATCCAGGTTGAGATCGGCAATCTCGGTGTGGGTCGCGAAGTCCGATTCGAGCATGTCCGCGCTCACGCGCGCCTGGCTTTCGTCCGTGAAATGGCCCGTACCGTCATTCACGAGGAGCCGGTCGTTCATATCGTCGAGCGGGTCCTCGCAGAAGGATCCGGTGACACTCGAGTCGTAGTCGACGAAGTACAGATCGGGATAGCCGTCGCCCGTCAGATCTCCCGCTGCGACATTGCAAAAATTGGGATTCACGGGAGCGCCGGTCACGAAGGACAGGAGCTGCGGAATTCGAGCATCCTCGTGGATGAATCCGAGCCAGTTACCCATCCCGTCGTTTCCCAGGTTGCGGTAGACGCGCGGGTGGCCCACGTGCTTGGGGTCGCCGAGGCTTATCGTGGTCGACGTCACCAGGTCGAGCCAACCGTCCTGATCGACGTCGACGATGACGACGTCGCGGTCATTGGTGGGGGTCAGGAAACCCTGATCGAGGGGCACGTCGGATGTTGACGCAAAGAGCCCAGTGCGATCGGTGAGCACGCCGTTCACATTCATGAGCAGGACATTCGTGCGCTTGCCCGCGGTGGAGAAGGGCTCCTTTCGCACGACCACCAGGTCCGTCCAACCGTCCTGATCCAGGTCACCCCATGCGAAATCGACCTCGATCTGTGGGGACGAGATCGGCGCAGCCACATCCAGCCGTGAGGGATCCTCCGTAAAGGAAACCCATTGGTTGTTGAAGCCCTGGGCGGAGGCCGTGCCGATCATCGTGATCAACAGGGTCGGACGGAGGAGGGCGTTGAAGTTCATGGTGATGGATGCCCCAGTTTGGCGATCCGCACCGTGCCGGGGGAATGTGTTTCCCGCGGTGGCGTCGATCGCCGGTTGAACGTCAGTGAGCTCGCCTGCTCCTCTGCAGCTGGCGAGGTGCACGCCCAGCACGATTGTGGCCCGGACGTGGCGGATGCCATATTAGCACTCGACGACCATTCCGTTGACAAAGGCGTGCGAGACGCCGCTGAGGCCGGTCCCGCAGGCCTCCGCATCGGGGTGACCGGGTCTGGATCTCCTGCCCGTCACCTGTCGCTGACGTGTCCGAATGACGCGCTGCAGTGCTTGCCACGCATGGGGAGATTCCCTGATTGACTCACGGAAGGCGACTCACGCTGGCAGGAAGAGATTTCTACTCCGGCTCGTCGACCCGGCGACCTGTTCCCACGACCGGTACACGTTGACCAAGATCATCGGGGAGGAGGCATGCGTTTCGCTAAAGAGCCAGCAGGTCCATTCCCGAATACGGGAAGGTGCCGGTAGGGGCCGGCCGAAATTTCCCATGCTTGGGGTTATGGAGTTTACAAGACATGCAACTACGGCAATTTCTAATCCTCTGTGGAGTCACAAGTTTCGCCTCGCTCGCCGGTCGGGCGACGCTGGGGTCGGGTGGCGGAAACTTGGTGCGCCCTATTGGTCTCACCGACGAGCAGCGCGCCATCTTGAGCCATATGGAAATGGTGAAGGTTGACAACGGGGCCGGAGAGTCGGGGATGGTACTGCGCATCAGCGGAGTCGATCTCCAGCTCGTCAATGGCTCGGGGGCGACCGGTATCGCGAACGGTACCGGCAACCTGATCATTGGCTACAACGAGGCTGACACGCCTGCTGACCGTACCGGGTCTCACAATATTGTCTCCGGAACGAACAACGGGTTCACGAGCACCGGCGGCCTCGTGCTGGGCAACGGGAACGAGATTGAAGCTCCATTCGCGGTCGCGCTCGGCGGCTCGTGGAACCGCGTGACGGCGCCCTTCGGTACCGTGACAGGGGGCCAGGACAACTGGGCCGCTCGAGACTTCGCATCGATCAGCGGCGGTGCGAGCAACTTCTCGTTCGGCATCGCGTCGTCCATATCTGGAGGCTTCGAAAACAGAGCGACCGGAGCCTTCTCCGCTGTATCGGGTGGTCGCAACAACGAGGCGGCCGGCGCTGCATCTTCGGTTGGCGGTGGGGGAGGGTACAGCTTGATAGATGGCAACAGGGCCTCCGGACCCTTCGCATCGATCGCCGGGGGATCGGGAAACGAAGCCAGTGGCGATCATTCGGGTGTCGGCGGTGGTACGGGCAATCTGGCCTCCGGAGCCGGCTCAGCGGTGAGCGGCGGCCTCATGCGCGCCGCAACCGGGCCCGCGAACTGGGTCGCGGGAGCTCTGGAGCAAACCGACTAGGTGCCACGTCAGGTCTGACCCTGCGGCCTGCGGCATACCCCTGGACGAGCCGTCAGGGAGCCTCCGTCGAGACGGCAGGGTTCGAGTTTCGCGGACGCGTTAGCGTCCGGCCCGTGGTCGCGGGCCGGCTGCCAGCTGAAGCTCTTCCAGCAGACCCGTCATCGTTTCGAGTGTGCTCCCATGTTCGGGGTCAGCCGCAAGGTTGGCCAGCTCGTACGGGTCCGAGTGTAGATCGAATAGCTCCGTCCACGACGGGTAGCCGGGATATCGGATCAGCTTCCAGCGGTCGGTTCGCGCGGCGAACAGCGCCGGGTTGAAGTATCCACGCTCGTGGGTGTACTCGTACAGAAATGCCTCACGCCACTCGTACCCATCATCCGGGTCAGTCGATTGACGAGTCTCGAGGAGTGGCCTCCAGCTAACTCCTTGCATGGCCTCCGGAGCCGGAAGACCCGCGAAGTCCAGCAGGGTTGGAGCCAGGTCGATGTTGAGCACCAGTGGCGCGACGGTCCTACCCCCATCCCCGGCACCCGGATAGCGGAAGATCAACGGGATCCTCATGGATGATTCATAGGCCACGCGCTTGAAGCGCAGGCCATGCTCGCCGTTCAGCAGACCGTTATCGCTGGCATAGACCACGATGGTGTTGTCCGCCACCTCGAGCTCGTCCAGCACATCGAGAATGCGCCCGACGTTGCGGTCGATGGAGTGAATCTGTCGGTGGTAGTTTGCCAGGTCGGGGCCCAGCCAGTTGGGGACCTCGCTGAGCTTGCTGACGCCTGCGGCGCGCAGCAGCTTGCCTTGCCAGAGGTCCCGGTGGCGACGGCTCGGGTCTGCAGCCCAATCCTCGGGCGTGGTGAAGTCGCGCGATCCGATCTGGTCGCGATTCATCAGATCGCGCAACTCCCTCTTGCGTGGGAATGGCGTCAGCGCGTCCGCATTGGGCGGAGCCGGTAATGTCTCGCCTTCGTACAGGCTCCTGAGGTCTTTCGGCGCCATCGGTGGTCCGTGTGCCGCCTTGAAGCCGATGGTCAGGAAGAAGGGGTGATCGCGGTCCTCACGCAAGAACTCGACTGCATAATCCGTGGCCACATCGTCGATCCAACGCTCCGTGCGCTCCGACTTGCCATCAACCAAGAATTCGCTGCCGTGGTAGACACCCTGGCCAACATAGGTCGCGCTCCGCGTGAATCCGGGTCGCGAGCGCTGGTCGCCCATGTGGTACTTGCCGATATAGATGCTGTCGTAGCCAGACGCCGTGAGCGCGGAGGCGAGCGAGGGCACATCGGGTGATAGTGCGGTCGCGTTGTCCAGCACGCCGTGGCGCCGCGCGTACATGCCCGTCAAGAAACTCGCGCGCGCGGGCGAGCAGAGCGAGGTCGTCACGAAGGCATTCGCAAAGCGCACGCCTTCATTCGCAAGCCGGTCGAGTGCGGGCGTCTGCGCCCATGGATGACCCTCACAGCCCATCGTTCCGCTGCGATGGTCGTCACTCAGCATGAAGACGATATTCGGACGTACCCTGGCGTCGCCGTCTGGAGCGGTGTCCGGGCCCATGCGCCCGACCGTGATCACGAACACAGCCATGGACGCCACGAGGAGGATCTTCATCTGTCGAGGCCGGCCGGATTCGGGAAGTCGAGGTGCGTCAATTCGGTTGGGTCAAATTCGATCATTCGCGGAGTGTCAGAGGGTACGCACCGCGCCAGGCCGGTGCGAATATCGGGTCGGTCACTTTACTTTCGAGCCGTCGGCGAAGCGCGCGGGGAGCGATAAACCGAGCTTTCCGACGATCCCGGAATCAGGGAATGTCGGCGTCGCCCTCGAGTACGTGCACGACCGTGTTCGACGTGGTGTCCTGGGTGCCCGCGACGACCTCGGGTCGTCCGTCCCCATTCAGGTCGCCGACGGGAAAGACACTGAACACCCGATTTCCGGTGTCGTAGGCCCAGAAGGTCTCGCCGGTGTCTCCGTCAAATGCGTAGACGTGGTAGTCGAATGAGCCGGCAATGACGTCCTGGCGTCCGTCGCCATTCAGGTCATCGATAGCCCGCGCGGTCCATACATCGCCACCGTTGGTGGTTCCGACCGTGGTCTTCCAGACCAGGCTTCCATCCGAGCCATCGAGGACGATGGCCGCATTCTCCCACGAGCTCACAACGATCTCATTCAGGCCATCGCCGGTGACATCGCCCAGCTCGTCAACCGCCATTCCGAATTGGGCGACGCTCGTGCTCGACCAGACGATCGTGCCGTCGCTGCCATCGAGACAACGGATGGCGCTCCCGCCGCCGGTCCACAGGACTGCCAGGGCCTCGTCGATGCTGTCGCCCGTAATGTCCGAGAGAACGCCGCACGCGTAGACGCTGACACCAGGAGTGTAGGACCAGAGGACATTGCCGCCGGGTGATGCGCTGTCTCCCTCCAGGCACACGATCTTGTCAATATCGTCTGCGATAGCTGCAAGCACGTCATCGGTGCCATCACCGTTGACGTCACCCAGGTTTCGAATGGAGAGGGCCGCGTCTCCCGCCGAGTACTTCCAGAGTACGGTCGCCTGGGGGCCCGCGCTTGCGCCGTCGACGAGATAGACAGCGTCGTTGTCAGAGCCCGCGCCAAAGGCATATTCGGGTATGCCATCCGAAGTGACGTCGGAGATTTCAGCAAGGGAGTACACCCAACCTGAGTCAGCCTCGGTGTAGCTGTCGAATCGCCACACCTCTGATCCAGCCAGCGTATCGATGTCGAATGCGGTCCTTCCTCCCCAGGCCGTTCCAATCAGAATGTTTGCGCGTCCGTTCGCCTCGGTGTCCGAGACGGGAACGATCGATTGGTCGCCATAACATGAGCCACCGGACACGCCGCCCGAGGTCTCGATCTGCCACAGGATCGTTGCGGCCCCGCTGCTGCCCCCGTCGAGACAGAACACGTTGTCCGTCAGGGATTCGCCGATCCCGACGATGATCTCGTCTCGACCATCACCATTGATGTCAGGTGTCGCACGCACACATTCGGCGTTGTCTCCCCCGACCATGTGGAAGAGGCGATTGCCATCGCCGATTCCTCCGGAGGGCGAGGTATGCACCTGGAGGTCTGTGAATGGCCTGGCCGGACCTGCTTGGCGCTGCGTCCGCGCGACCAGCAATGCGTGCATGCGCTCCACCGAGAGCTGTCTCGACGCTGATTGAGCGGGTAGGAGCAAGGCGGTCATCGAGAGGAGGGGGAGGCTCGAGTACATGGTGATCGGGCTGTGCTGGGCGTGGGTGATCGGAGGGCAGTACGGCCGGCAATCATGATAGCGTCCTGAGGCAGCAGTGGGTGCCGTCCCGTACCGCGCCCCAGGCAACGGCCGGCAGCGATGGCACCGCAGTTCAGAGGGGATGAGAATCGATGGGCACAGTTCGCGTGTGGCGGACGCGCGATGAATCTGCAGCGAATCCGCGGACGGGCTCCACCCGCGGCCGAAGAATCCGGTACGTTGGTCTGCGCTCACACATCGCACCGCCGAATTCAGACCAGGAGCCTCGAGACATGTCGCGCTTTCCTCCGATGAGCGTTGGGCTTGCTGCCTTCCTTGCGTTCCTGCCAGTCGTGGGGGGGCAGGTCGTCCAGGGAGCCGGTGTGGAGTCTCTGCCGCGTTCACAGGTGTCGCCCGGTCTGACTCGGGGCGCCACGATGGCCCCTTCTGTTTTGCAAGGCGCGGGCCACCACGGATTGCCATCCTTGCAGGAGTCCGCGCAACAGGGTCCGCCGGATCACTCAGGTTCCCTACCGGGGGCCGTTGATTTTCTACCGGGTCTCGAAGGGCGCGTTCCACCTGGCTGCGGCAAGTCAGTCTTTCCGGGACTGGCGATGACCACGGGATACCAGCCCACGTCCATTGCCATTGCGGACGTCGATGGAGATGGCATGGCTGATGTGCTCGTATCCGACGACGCGACCGATGCGGTATCCGTCCACCTGAGTGCGGGGGACGCGACCTTTGCGGGCCACCTTCAGTACGACACGGGAGCCGGACCATTCTCGGTCGCGGCGGCGGATGTGGATGGGGATGGACACCTCGATCTCCTGACCGCCAACAACAGTAGCGACACCCTCTCCGTACTGCTGAACCTGGGAGACGGTACCTTTGCGCCTCACCAGCAGTGGACGACGGGTATTGAGCCCCGTTCGGTGACCAGTGTGGATCTCGACGGGGATCGTGACTTCGATGTCATAACTGCCAACGATGACAGCGCTACCGTTTCCGTGCTCATCAATGCGGGTGACGGGACCTTCGCAAGTCACTCGCAATACGGAACGGATCTGCGTCCGCAATCCGTAACCAGCGTTGACGTCGATGGCGATGGCGACGCGGACCTGATCACGGCCAATCGTGTCAATCCATCTCAGGGGCCGGGATCGATCTCGGTGCTCTTGAATGCGGGGAGTGGCACGTTCGCGGTCCAGGCGTCCTATCCCGTGGGCCGAGCTCCCCTATTCGTGACGAGCGTGGACGTGAACGGAGACGGCGACCCGGATGTGATGACCGCCAACAACTGGGACCATACGGTCTCCGTGCTCATCAACAACGGCGACGGGACCTTTGCTGCTGAAGTCCCCTATGGCACGGCGGACCAACCTCGATCCGTGTCGGCCGGGGACATCGACGGAGATGGCGACCTCGATCTGATTGCGGCCAATCACGGTAGTAGCATCAATCTCGGCGTCGGGACCATCTCGGTCCTGCTGAACGCGGGCGACGGGACCTTTGCGGCCGAGGTGCGCCACGGCGCGGGCGTGCGACCCTACTCGGGCGCGATTGCGGACATCGACCAGGATGGAGACCTGGATGTCCTTACGGCAAATTACGGCGGCGGAACCGTCTCATTGCTCCTCAACAGGGGGGCTGGCGATTTCGGGTCCCAGCGACTCTTCGGTCCCGGAAACAGAATCGGCGCGCTGCAGGCCGGTGACATCGATGGAGACGGGGACACCGATCTGGTCGCGGGATACCCGGGTGAGTCCTACTACGGCAACGTCACTCCTGGCGAGATCTATGTGCTCGAGAATCATGGAGACGGGTTTTTCGCTAACCCTGTTACCTATGTAGGTCTCGGTGTGCTCAATGACATCCAGCTCGCGGACCTCGATGGCGATGGCGATCTGGATGTCTTGACCTACGAAGATTCAGATGCGTTGGTGCGATTGAACGCAGGCGATGGATCACTGGGGCCTCCGGCAGTTTTCTTTGTCGGCCAGGGTCCGACCTCGATGGAGACCGCGGATCTCGATGGAGACGGCGATCCCGATCTGCTTTCGCCGCAACGGGGCCTGCACTCGGTCGCGGTCGTGCTGAACGATGGCGCCGGTTCCTTCGGCCCATGGAGCCAGTACCCGACTGGCGTCCAGCCCGAATTCGCCACGAGCGCCGACGTCGACGGGGACGGGTTTCCGGATCTCCTGGTGGCCAACGGGGGGCTTTCGATATCGGTGCTCATCAATGCAGGTGACGGCACATTTGCGGGCCATGTCGTGTACGACGCGGGTGGCGATGCCGTCTCGCTAGCGGCCGGGGACGTCGACGGGGATGGCGATCTGGATGTGCTCGTCGTCAATGACAACTCATCCGGTAACGATGCGGTCTCGGTCTTGATCAACGTCGGGGACGGTACCTTTGAGCCCTTCGTCGAATACCCTGTCGGCTTCGGTCCCCAGGCCGTGCGTTGCGCAGATGTCGATGGGGACGGTGACCTCGATATGCTGACGGCGGACCGAGGGGGGAGTACGGCGTCGGTGCTGCTGAATGCCGGGGACGGTACCTTTGCGGACCACGTGGAGTACGAGACGGGCCTGCGTCCCGGGCCGATGCTGGTTTCGGATATCGACGGCGATGGCGATCTCGATGCCCTGACGGCGAACAGCCAGGGGAACACGGTCTCGACCCTGTTGAATGCTGGAGACGGCACGTTTCCGGATAGCTTCCAGTACTCCACCGGCCAGACGCCCTGGTCCCTGACGAGTGTGGACCTCGACGGGGACGGGGATCTCGAGATCGTTGCGGCCAATCTCACGAGCCATACCATTTCGGTCTTGCCGAACAGATGCCACTAGTCCCAGGCCCTGGTCGTCACTCCAGGGAACGCGCCGGGCGCACGCCCAGGTCATTGAAGCGCTGGTCCATCGTGAAGATGCTGCGGGCGCCCGAACGTGTCCGGATCGCCGAGTTTGCATAGCTTCCACCGCGGAATACGCGCCCAGCCTCGTTTGGCTCGATTCGCTCGCCATCGCCCTTGGCCACGGGCTGGCTGTAAGAGCCGCGCCTCTCGCGGCACCACTCCTTCACGTTTCCGTGCACATCATGCAGGCCAAATGTGTTTGCTGCGAGGGATCCAACGGTTCCATGCACGGGCCAACCATCGTCCAGCTCAGGCCAATCAGCGATGTCAGGCCAGGTCGCGCCGGCGCGGGCGGCGGATTGATCGGCCAGGTTTGCGGCGCCGACGAGCGAATCCTGAGATGATCCGGTCCACCAGCGCGTCGTGGAGCCAGCGCGTGCCGCGTATTCCCACTGCGCCTCGGTGGGTAGTTCGAGGTTCATGCGCTCCAGCCACAGTGCGCACTCGGTCCAGCTCACACTCTCGACCGGGTGGGCAAGGGTCATCGTGCCGATATTCGTCGGGGAGGTGTCCGGGTTGTAGCGGCTCGGGTTCGCTCCGGCGATGCGCAGCCACTGCCCCTGAGTGATCTCGTTCTTCGAGATCAGAAATGGCGCAAGCTCCACAAGGTGCACGGGCGTCTCACGGCTACCGACTTCTGCCGCGTAGTTGGGTGCTTCGGGGTCGGCGTTCTGGGAGCCCATCGTGAACGTGCCGCCGGGCACGAGGATCAGTACCAGGCAAGTGTCGTCGTCCAGCCCAAGCACGCCGTCGCTACCGCGAATCGGGATGTCGCCGCTCATCGTGTGGGCAAATTCCCACAGGCCCGATTGCGGGTCCCGTCCGATCGGTACGAGGCCGAGCTGCGGCTCGATTTCGAGCCCGTCGTAGGCGGGGCACGTATCCCGGTCGCGGATCGATGCGATCGCACTGTCCCACGCGCGTCGGGCCTCCGGTCCTTCTATGGTCCGGCTGCGTACCGTGCGTGCGAATTCGACGCGACGCTCAATTCCCCATCCGGCGGTGGGTGACCGGCCGCCGATCAGACCGGACTCCGGATGGGCGAAGGCTTCGATCTCCGCCACGAGCTTCTCCAGCTGCACACACCACCAGCGATCGTCGTCGCTCGCGAATCTCAAGGGCCGCTCATCGGCGATGAGCTCTTCGAGATCCTCGACCGCGTCCTCGAGGGCCTCGATGCGCAGGTCACCTGGCTCCCCGTTCTCCTGCTCGATCGCCTGCTCGAGGTCCCGTATGTATCCCTCGTATTCCTCTTGCTTCGCGGGTCCAACGAGAGCCAGCGCTGCGCGGCTCGCGGCCAGTGCGCGATCGTCTCGGCCACAGGCGAAGTATGCCCATGCAAGGCTGTCGCCGATCTCGGCTCGTTCCTTGTCCGTCGTTGCTCGTGCCAGGGCGAGGCGGGCCAGGGCCATGCCCTCCGATTCTCGGCCAAACACCACGCGCTGGCGGTTGACCAGGGGCCAGGCGAGCTGATTGAGCTCCGCTGCCGGGCGTCGGCGCCTTTCTTGCCCGAGGTCGAATGGGTCCAGAGGCGGACCGCCTCGCCGTACCGCGCGTGCAGCCGTGCGCGCCTCGAGTTCGAGGCGCTTGGCGCTGAGCTCGGGGAAACGCGCGTGCTCCTCATCCACCCCAGGATCGGCGGGAAGTGCGCGCGCTCGCAGGATCTCTAGCTGCTCGTAGTGCCCACCATTGTCCCCGCTCTCGTCAGGGTGAAGTCCAGCCGCGAGCTCACTGGCACGACTCAGCCAAGACTCGAAATCGCCGATCCTGTCGGGAAGAGGCGGCCACAGGTCTGCGGCTTCCGCCTGCAAGTCGGCGATGCGCTGGAAGGCCGACAGTCGCAGGACGTTGGCGCGCTCGCGCCGCGCCTGCTCCGCGTTCCGAAGTGCAATGACCTCGTTTGCCTTGGCCTCGATTTCGTTCTCCAGTGCTATCTGGCGCTGGGCGTCGGCCGCGCGGCGCCCGCGCGCCTCGACGTAGACGACGGCCGCCAGGCCCCCGATGGCCAGGAAGATCACGGTCAAGAGGGCGGCCGCCAGGCCCTTGTTGCGGGTCACCCATTTCTTGAGTTCCGCGACGGCGCCCGTTTCGAAGGCCTGGACCACGCGACCCTCGAGGAAGGCACGAAGATCATCCGCCAATCCCTGCATGTCCCGATAGCGATCCTTCAGTCCGCGCGCCATGGCCTTTTCGCAGATGGCGACGAGCTCGCGGGGCACGTCAGGCCGCAGCTCAAGGATGGGAGTGGGCGGCCCCTCGAGTAGATCGCGCAACACGTCGATCCCGGGACGCTCCTCTCCGCGCGGTACGTAGGGAACCTGGCCGGCGAGCAGGCGATACAGGATGGCGCCGACCGAGTAGATGTCTGCGCGCGCGTCCAGGTCCGCGATCCTTCCGCGCGCCTGCTGCGGTGACATGAAGGTCGGTGTCCCGATCACGTCACCGTCCATGGTACGCATCGAGTCGCCAGAGGCGTCCTCGGACTGCTCGCGCGCGAAGTCCAGGGTGAGCATGGTCGTGCTCGACTTGCTGTCCCGAGCCCGGCCCTTGTTGCCAAGGACGTGAGCCAGGCCCCAGTCCATGACGTACGCCTCGCCGAAGCGCCCAACCATGACGTTTGCGGGCTTCAGGTCGCGGTGGACCACACCCTTGTCGTGCGCATAGGCAGTGGCCTCGCAGACCTTCAGGATCACGCCCAGGGCGCGGGTCGTACTCCAGCCCTCGCGCTCGGCCTCGGCCAGCTCGAAGATCTCCGCAAGCTCGCGTCCCTTGACCAGCTGCATCGTGAAGTAGACGCGGCCCTCCGCGTCCACCCCGACCTCGTGCACCGGCACGATTCCGGGATGCTCGAGTTGACCACTGATCTGAGCCTCCTCCAGAAACCGACCGAGCAGCTGGGGGTCAACCTCGCTCGGTCGATCCACGGCGGCCGGCTTGCGCGACAGAATGACCTTCTTCGCGAGGTAGCGCTGCAGGTCGGCGTCCCAGACCTTCTGGATGATGCCCATCGCTCCGCGGGCGATCTCGGAGACCAGCGAATGCTTCTCGCTGGGCGGGCGCTGGCCCTCCAGGCGCTTGACGAACGCCGTGGAATCGCTGGCGGATTCCCGGGCGTCCTCCGGTACGCCGGGGCGTGGTTGCTCGTGTTCGGGGGGAATCATCCAACGGCGGTCAATTACGTATACAAGTTTCGAATTCTGCGAACCCTATCGGCCGCTTTCCCGCTGTCACAGTATATTCGAACTTGAGCCCTCATCCCCAGTTCGAGCCCAGTGCCTTCCGAGCCTGTCTCCCGGCGCGGCGAATATGGTGCTCAATTCTGGATCCAACGGGGCGTCGTCGCAAATCCATGGTGAACCGATCATTTTGAATCATCCCCTCTCTCTCCTCTTACTGGCCGTCCCCCTCTCATCGCCTGCACCGCAGAGCTCCGCTCATGGAGCCAGTTCTGGTGAATTCCAGGTTGCCATGCGCCATCTGGACGTCCTGAACTTCCGTGCCCAGCCTCCGGGGACCATCGCGACCGAATTCTTCGGTCGCTTCGGCGCCGGCCCTGTCCTTATCAATGGTGTAAACCCGGACCTCGGGGGGGTGAACGCGGCGGTGGTCTTCGACTCGTCCAATCCGACGGGTGGTGACTTCGATCTCGGGACTCCCAACGAGGATTTCGGAGGCCCAGGTGTGGGGCATGCCGGCGCCGCCGGCGGCGCCTATCCCAATCGTCGGGCGCTCGGCAACGTCCTGATCGTCGCGGACGATCTCACGGACTCGAACGGCGACGGGCTCGTGGACGACCCGGGAGATTCGGCCGATATCGGCACATCCCTGACCTTCGACTTCTCTCCGATCGGTGGTGCCACCTTGGAGAGGATGACCATCATTGACGTGGAGTCCATATCGATGGCAGCCGTCGTCGAGATGATCGGCGCATCCGGTGATGTGCTGGACTCGCTCATCTTGCCGATAGTTGGCGACAACGGTGTCACGCAGGTCGATCTGGGGCGAGTTCCAGGAGTGATGATCCTCCATGTAGCACTGAACGGGTCCGCGGCGATCGACAACATCGTGTTCGAGCCGTTCGAGGGCAGTTTGCTCAACGGTCGAGTATGGGAAGACGATGACGAGGACGGCCTCCAGGGTCCGGACGAGGTCGGCCTCGCCGGAGCCGTGGTCACACTCACGGGCAGCGGCCTGGGCCCGATTGCATCCTCGACCACGGATAGCGACGGCAACTATGGATTCCGGTCCGTAGCCGCAGGTAGCTACTTGCTTGCCGTCTCCGAGGCAAGCCTACCGATGGGAGCCTTCCAGACTCCATGCAACGTTGGCAACGACGACACGATCGACAACGACTGCAGTCCGGCGCGCATCGATGTGGACTTCAGCTCGACCACGATCACAACGGATTTCGGATACGCCGCGCCACCGACCTGTGAGGGCACGATTGGAGACCTGGTCTTCGAGGATGTGAACGGCAACAACATTCAGGACCCGGGTGACAATGGAATCCAGGGCGCGACGGTCACACTCTCCGACGAAGCCACTGGCACCCTGCTGGACACCCAGATCACGGACGCGGACGGACACTACCAGTTCGCCGGCGTTTGCGAGGGTTCCTACCTGGTCGCGGTCGATATCTCGACCTACCAGACCCCGGCCGGCAACAGCCCGCCCCTTGGCCCGTCGATTTGCGACGTGGGCGACGACGGTTCCATCGACAGCGAATGCGGTCCCGAGTGCGTGGTCATCTTCGAGGTCGACACTCTGACCGGGTCCCTCGAGAACAACACGATCGATTGGGGCTTCCGCGAGTGCGATGCCTGTGACGGCAAGATGGACGCCCTGTCCATGCGCTACCTGGGCCCGGGCCCGGTCTTCATCGAAATTGTCCAGCACAACGGCCCGACGGTCTTCTCGGACGTGGTCGAGACCGGGGACATCATGAGCTTCTTTGGTCAGGACAATCAGAACACGCTCGGTCGCAAGATCCGGGTCTACATCGACGGAATCTTCGTCGAAGAGATCCATACGAGTTGCTCCGTGGACCTGTTCATCGGTCAGCTATTCGGAGACTTCGAAATCGTGACCGGTAGCAGTCGCCAAGGCGGAGCCCTGTGTGTTCCTGGGGACTTTCCCTGAGTAGCGCAGGGTGAAACGGAGCAGTTCCGTGGCGGCAACTATTCGATCGGTGGGGTAGCGGTCGCGGTGAGGGCGGATTACCGCTGTCTCGATGACCGGCTGCAGGTCAAATTCGCCACCGGGTCGGATCGGGTGCGACTACACAAGGTGGGAGCGCCGGCGCGTCACGGCCTGTTGGATGGAGACTCCGCGTAGTCGTCGATGAAGGTGAACCGCTTGACGAATGGCAGTGCGGTTGGATGGTCCTCGTAGTCATCTGGAATCGGGGTGACCCACACGCGATACCCCGACATCGAGTCGGGGTTACTCGAGAGCACGAGCTGGAGGTGACCCTCGGCGAATCGCGCGAGTTCGAGATGGGGCACGGCGAGGCTGGCGGGAAGATCCTGGGGCAGGCATGCGGCGCTCCCATCGGTGCGAGCTGCGATCAAGGCCCGGGCATCGTCTACCAGGGTCGGACCGTGCCGGAGTAGATGGGCTTCGGCCTCGTCCCATCGCAGTTTCCAACGGTGGCTGGCATTGGCGAACAGGCCCCAGAGAATCAGGGCCGAGAACGCGAGCACGCTCAGGAGTATCTTCATATTTATTTCACCAGGTCAGATCAGAGGTACTGAACGCAGCGAGTGCCGTGTGGATAGGTGTCGCGCAGTAGCGCCAGGACGTCGATCCCGGTCGCGTCGGTGAGTTCGATTTCGTCCAGAGTCCACGTTCCGAGCTCCCGTCGAAGGCACCAGACTTCGACGGAGTAGCCGCCGGACCTGGGGAAGCCGAACAGGACTCGCGCGAGGTCCCGTGTATCGCCGTCCGGGCAGTCGCGCGACTCGAGAACGCGAATGTCGTCGGGCTCCTCAGCGCGACCAGCTCTGAGTATTTCTAGCGCCGCGGCGGCAATCTCCGCGTCGCGATAACCCTCGGGTACATCCTTGCGGCCGAGGTCGCGCGGCAGGCGTTCGACAGAATCGAGTGCGATTCGCGCGCCGTCCGACGATAGGCGGAATGTCAGTTCGCGGATCGCCCAGCCAGCGTGATGATTGACGACGAGCTCGAGGCGTTCGGTGTCAAGCTGGACCAGTCTACTGGTTCCGCTCGCGCCCTTGTCAAAGGCGCGTCGGTCCGCTTGCCACTTCGGCATTGCGGCATACGTCTCTTCACGGAACGAGTGCTCGTGCCACTGACCGGCCGGGCCGCGCACCATCAGAACTGGCGCGCCATCAGGTCCATTGATCAGATGCAACAAGATCAGCTCAGAGGTCTCGATTGCGAGGGCCCAGTCGCCTCCACCGACTGCCACGACGGTCGGCTGATCCGGCGCGATGGTGGAAATATTGATCAGGCGGCGACTCGATGCGGTTACCCGCTCGGCCGGGCTGCCGTCGCCAGGAATGTAGGTGATGCGGCTGGCGTAGCGACCTTCGCACGCATCCCACATTTCGACGTCGACCACGAACTGCGCCCCTCCGGAGAGCGGCTGTACAAACTGCTCAGGCGGGGCTGGTTCCGGGCAACAGCTCGCAAGGAGAGAGGCGAAGAAAATGAAGAGGCGAGACCCCATGCCTTCCTCATCGTCGAGAGCACGGGTATGCCTCAATACCGGCTTGCTCGAAATGAGCGACTCCTGGACGGACTGGCCAATGGGGCGCGGTGCATCATTCAGGACTGGAGAGCTTCTGGGGTCGGATCGATCTCGATGACCGCGCAGCAGACCCGAACCCTCTATTCGCGCCGGGTTGCAAGCTTCGCGGTCATCTCCACCATCTCGTTCATCGCGCGTGTCAAATTCTTGTCCAGGCGCGGGTCGTTCAAGGCCCGGTCGCCGTCAGCAAACGCCGAGTGTGCACTGCCGACGGCCACCTGCGTCGGTAGTACATGGACCCCGATGCTACTCAGAATGGAGCACACCGTACCCAGTCCGCGCAGGCCGCCGAGAGCGCCCGGTGAAGCGCTGACCAGGGCAGCCGTCTTACCCTTGAACGCCGCCAGTGGCGCAACTCCCTCGACCGGCCGCGAGGCCCAGTCGATCACGTTCTTGAGGAGCGGTGTGATAGAACTGTTGTACTCGGGGCACGCGAGCAACAAACCGTCGTGCTCGAGCATCAGGTTGCGAAGCATGTCCGCGTTCTGCGGTGGCTCATCCGCCTCGACGTCCTGGTCGAAGAGTGGCAGCCGATAGTCGGCCAGGTCGATGACTGTCACATCAGCACCGGCTGTTCGTGCTCTCACCGCCGCCAGCTGCGCCAGCCGCTTGTTGAAGGACTCTCTTCGCGCGCTACCTGCCATTGCCAGAATTCGAACCATAGCGACTCTTCTCAATCTGCCGTCATGTGGAACAGGTCAGGCGAACCAGCCGTCCGGGGCTTAGTTTTCTATCGGCCACAGTCTTGCAGCGCGATGACTTGGTGCGGGAAGGGGGACTTGAACCCCCACACCTTGCGGTACAGGAACCTAAATCCTGCGCGTCTACCAATTCCGCCACTCCCGCGTTAGCGGGCGTATCTTGGCGAGGGCGGGCGGCCAATGCAATGTGGCGCCGAGCCAATGGGACCGGATTCCGAGCGCTGGGGGCGGGTTCAGTCCGTCGCGGCCAGGAGCTCGCCGGCGCGGGCGCGCAGGCGCGCGTTGATATCGTCGTTGATGGCGCTGAGGCCGGTATTCCAGTCAACCTGCTGCGCTTCCGTATAGGACGACCGGTCGAAGCCGTGGGTCTGGCGGAAGTCCTTCATGAAGTGATTGCGCTTGCGGTCGAGGGCGTCCTGGCGTTCGATCCAGGCCGCCATCGTGCTACGGATTTGCTCCAGCTGGTCGGGCGCGAGCGCTCGCGGCCAGATTTCCTGGAAGAGGGCCCGGCCACGCTCCGTCAGTTCCAGGACCACCGCGGCCTTCTCGCCCAGGCCGCATTGACCCTCGGCATCGGTCGGGCCACTCAGGCCGGCCGACGAGGCCTGGGCCGCGCGCGAGTGGTAGACGGCCTCCTGCAGGAAGGCCATGGCCTGGTCCAGCCGATCGACGTGCTCGGGGACGGAGGGTCGCGCCGGCGCGGGCATCGCGTGACCTAGCAGAACTCGCTGTAGGCTTCGGTCAGGGTCTGGGCCACGGCGTCGGCCTGCTTGCCCTCGATGTCCTGGCGCTGGATCATCTTGACCAGCTGACCGTCCTTCATGAGGGCGATCTGCGGTGAGCTCGGGCGGTAGGGCTTGAAGTACTCGCGCGCGCGCGCGGTGGCATCGCCTTCCATGCCGGCAAAGACCGTGATCATGTGGTCGGGCTTCTTCTCGCTGAGGAGCGACATGCGGAAGCCCGGGCGTGCGCTTCCGGCGGCGCAACCGCAGACTGAATTGACGAAGACCAGAGTCGTGCCGGGCTGGCGTAGGGCCTCGTCCACATCAGCGGGGCTGAGCGCCTCCTTCACACCGATTGAAGTGAGCTCGTCGCGGAAGGGCTGGACCATCTGGGGATCGTACATGGCTTGAATTCGGTTCAGGGTCGTGGCGGTCAGGGTGGCAGATAGGGCTCCATGCGCCATATCGGGCACCCATTCTAGGATGTGGCACCCGGAAATCTACCGCGGGCGGGAGGGTTTGGTGAGCGTAGGCCGTGCGGGCGCCCTGTTCGGCCTCAAGACTCGGGGTCCGGGCCGCCCTCTTCGGGGGACATGGCCGCGAGCTTGCGCCAGAGGGTCGAGCGGTCGATGCCCAGTGACTGGGCCGCCAGGCTGCGGTTGCCATCGCACGCCTCGAGGGCGCTCAGGATCGCGTCCCGCTCGATCTCGCGCAGTGTCTTGGGACCGGCGTCGACCGGCTCGGTCGTCGGTCCCGAGCTGGCCCCCAGTGGGTCGAGGCGCAGGTGTTCGGCGTCGACCTTTCCCGTACCCGCAAAGACGGCTGCACTCTGGATCACATTCTTCAGCTCGCGCACATTGCCGGGCCAGGCGTGTGCGTTCAGTGCGGCCAGGGCTGCCGGGGTGAATCCCGAGGGACCGTCCGGCAAGAAGTGCTCGGCCAGTTCCGGCAGGTCCTCGCGCCTCTCCCGCAGCGGGGGCAGGACAAACTCGATTCCACGCAGGCGGTAATAAAGATCCTGGCGCAGGGCACCGTCGTTGATCAGGTCCGCCGGAGTGCGGTTGACTGCGGCGAAGAAGCGCACGGATACACGTCGACTGCGATCGTCGCCGACCCGGCGCACCTCGCCGTTGTCCATAACGCGCAACAGCTTGGCCTGGTGGTCCATGCGCATCGAGCTCAGCTCGTCCAGGAAGAGCACACCACCATTGGCTTCCTCGAGCAGGCCCGGCCGATCCGAGGTCGCGCCACTGAAGGAACCCTTGCGATAGCCGAAGAATGTGCTCTCGAAGAGCTCGGCCGGCGTGGCGGCACAGTTGTGGGCGACGAAGGCGCGATCGGCAAGCTTGGAGGCTCTATGGACGGCCTGGCTGACGACCTCCTTGCCGGTGCCCGTCTCGCCGGTGATCAGCAGATTCACATCGCAGCCCGCGGCCAGGGTGACGAGGTGGCGAACTTCCACCAAAGCGCGGCTGCGACCGCGGATCGACTTGACGGCCGAGGTCGCCTGGGCGTCCGCGGGGCGGGAGCCTGCCAGGGCCTTGTTCACCGCACTCTGCATGCCTTCGGGAGTGAAGGGCTTCAGCAGGTAGTTGTCGGCACCGGCGCGGATGGCGCCGACGATGATCTCGACGTCGCCCAGGCCCGAGACCACGATAACTGGCAGGTCTGGCCATCTCTGGCGAATGCGAGCCAGGAGCTCCATTCCGTCCATCTCGGGCATCTGCAAGTCCGAGATCACCAGGTCCGGGACGCTCGCCTCGACTGCCAGTAGCCCCTCGAGGCCATTGGGGGCCGTGCGCACGGTGTGCCCCTCGCCCTCGAGAACGAGTCGCGCGAACTGCAGGCCGGAGGCATCGTCATCGGCCATCACGATGGAGGCCATTCAGACCTCCCATGCCCGGGGTAGGCGAACGCGAAAGCTCGCGCCCGTGCCGTTCGTGCCGAGGGTCAATCCGCCGCCCCGAGCCTCCATCAATTCGCGTGCAAGGTAGAGCCCCATGCCGTGCCCTTCCGCCTTTGTAGTGTGGCCCGGGCGGAATATGTGATCGGCCATTCCGGGCGGAATTCCCGGCCCGTCGTCGCTCACGTCGATCTCGCAACTATCGCCGCTTCGTTGGATACGCATCGTCACTTCACCGCCCTGCTGCATGGATTCTGCCGAGTTCTTGAGCAGGTTGGAGAGCACCTCGTCGAGCACCGCTCGGGGCACTTGCAAGTCGGGCTCGCCCTCGCTCCACAGTACGCGACAGTTGACCTCAGGGTAGCTGCGCGAGACCTTGAGGGCCGCGCCATCGACCACTTCCTTCAGCGAGGATGGTGCTTCCTGGCCCACGTCTGGCGCCGATTGGCCGACTGACGCAACCGGTGTCGGGTCCGGACCAGGTGCCGTATCCGGAACAGGTGCCGGGCGCAGGGACTCGAGGGCGAGGACTTCCAGCTGATCAATCGCCGCCTTCAGCCCGTCGAGCTCGGCCTGCTCGGTGGCAGAGCTCGGGCTGCGTCGTTCGATCAGGGCCGTGAAACCACGCAGATTGTGGACGGCGTTCTTGAGGGCGTGACCGAGCTGTGCCGTTTGCGCGCCGAGTACGGCCAGGTTTTGCGCGTCCTCGAGCTTGCGCTCGATCGCGATCAGGCGCGCCTGCTGTTCGCCGAAGCGACTCGAGATCTTGGCCTGGTTGCGCTCCCAGGCACGTCGAATGCGTGCTCCGACCAGGCCGAAGATCACCAGGAACGAACTCTGCAGACTCAGGCGTCCGATCGTGTCCGCGATTCCGAACGGAAGCTCCTGAATCCACAGGGCGGCCGTGCTCGCGGCTGTCAGAGCCGCAATCCCACGCGGGGAGTGACCCACGGTTGCGAGCAGGACCTCGAACCACAGGCCGACGACGAAGAGGGAAACCTGCGCGCCTCCTGTCCAGTGGGTCAGCAAGGCCCAGGTGGTCACGCCCCAGATGGGGGAGAGGCGATGGGCGAGTCGTACCAGGTGGGGCGGCCCGCTGCGGGCGAGCCAGTAGGCGCCGAGATTCAGCCCCGCGGCGGCCATCAGCAGGGCGATTCCGCGTCTATCGACGTCCAACCATCCGGCTGACGCGTAGGCCACCAGGCAGGCTTGCAGCAAGAAGCTTGCCAGGAAGCGGATACGGACACCCATTTCGAAGCGGGGCGGGGTTTCGGTCGTGGCGGGCATGGGAGACTACTTCCAGCATACGACCCCCTGTCCGGAATGGGCAAACACCCGGGGCCCATGGGCGCCTGATGCGGGTCAGCCGGGATGCGAGGCCGGAGCGCCGGTCCGGAATTCCGAGCTCGAAGGGGTGGGTTCTGTTCCCCGCGTGCCCATTTCCAACATCCTGACTCCTACCGGGTTCACAGGGAAACTCACCCAAAGGAGGCTCGGCAGCCGGAACCCCACCCCTGGCGGGCCCCAAAAGTGATCAAGCGATTCCCAGATATGAACGACAACCCGTCACGGAGTCCCGATGTTGCGTCACGTCCTGTTCACCGTCTGCGCACTCCTGGCGCTGACCTCGCCCCTCCCGGCACAGCGGACGACCCAGAGCAGGATCTCCGGGGGAAGGGCTGCCTCGATTCCAGAGATCGGGCGCGCCTCCGGAAGGACAGCGTTGACACTGATCTTCTCCGGCGCGCTGCTGCTTGCCCGCGGCAAGCGCCGGGAATAATCAGAGCATGGCAGGGCAGCCCGTCGTCGGACCGATGCCGCGCAGGGCGAACAGTCTGCGAGTACTTTCTGCTGCCCTGTCGGGCCGATCGCGTCAGCTGCTCTGGGGGATACTGGCCTTGCTCGCTTTCGTCGAGGCTCAGCTGATAACGGATCGCTTCGACACCTCCGCGCTACAGTCGAGTGCCGCGCCGTGGGCCAGGCTCCTGGTCCATACGAACATCGTCTTTCCTTGCAGCATCGCCATCGCGAGCGGCGTCTTTATCTTCGGCCGCCGCGAGCTTCTGGCCGTACTGCGCCACGCTCGCCATCAACCCATCGGAGCCCGAACGGGTCTGCTTCTGGCGGCGCATTTTGCCGCTCTATTCGTCTTTGTCGCGACGACCCGTGCGCTCTTCGAGGCGACCCCGGATTCCGGAGGCTGGTGGACCGTCGCATTCTGGATTTCAAGTGGAGCAGTGTCCGTCGCACTGCTGGCGCTCGCCGGGCTGCCCGCACGCGCCTGGGCCACCCTGGCGAGTCGCAGCACGGGTGCACTGGCAATTGGCATTGCTGCGGGAATCATGGCGTGGATCACTGGCCAATCGACTGTCGTCGGGTTCTGGCATCCACTCGGGAATGCGACGCTCAATTCCGCTCACGCGCTGTTGTCCCTGGTCGTTGGTGACGCGGTACTCGACCCGGATCTCTTCGTCATCGGGACGGAAGGATTCATGGTCAAGGTCGGCATCGGCTGCTCGGGCTATGAGGGCATCGGCCTGACCTGGATCTTTGTCAGCGTCTACCTCTGGCTGTTTCGCCGTAGCCTGCGCTTTCCACAGGCATTGCTACTACTTCCGCTCGGAACCCTGGCCGTCTGGATCACGAACCTGTTGCGCATCGTGATCTTGATCCTGATCGGCGATCGCTGGTCCCCCGACCTGGCGATAGGCGCCTTCCATACGCGCGCCGGATGGGTGCTCTTCTGCGGCGTCTCGCTGGCGTTGATCACCATGGCGCAGCGCGCGCGCTTCTTCCATCGCGCAGGGCGGGCAGCCCTGGTCGAGGGCCACCCATTGAGTAGCGCGCTTCCGTGGCTACTGCCGCTCCTGGTGTTGCTCGGCGTGCGGCTCGGGACGAGCCCGTTCACCAGTGATGGTGCCGGACTGACCTCACTGGCCGCGCTGCTGGGGGCCGGGGCGATATGGCTGCATCGCGGGGACTACGGCTCCCTGCGCTGGCGCTTCTCCTGGACGCCGGTGCTGGTTGGATCGCTCGTTTTCGTCGTCTGGAGCGCCTTGTCGTCCCCCGGAACACTGGCCGTAGAAGAGTCAGGGACCCGGTTGGCATCCGTGGGATTCGCGGCGCGCTTCCTCGGCTCCGCTCTCGTCGTGCCCATCGCCGAGGAACTGGCGTTCCGCGGCTATCTCATGCGGCGCCTGATCTCCGCTGATGTGGATCGGGTCAAGGTTGGAGCCTGGACTGGAGTTTCGTTCGTCGGGTCATCGCTGCTGTTCGGACTGGCCCACGAGCAATGGATCCTGGCTACCGTCGCCGGGCTGGCATACGCGCTTGTCCTCTACCGTCGGCGTTCCCTGGCGGATGCCATTGTGGCCCACGCGGTGACGAACGGATTGCTACTGATCCATGAGTCCTTCTGAACTGGCTGGTTTCGATGTTGGTCAGGTGAAGATTCAGGCCGCAGCGACCAGCCATTCTTGCACCTGTCCCACAGTCCGTCCGCACCGAGTGGGAGTCAGGCAGCGACCCGCGATCGAGCGGAGCGCTTGGCCCGGGAGGCGCGCGGACGGTGCAGCTGTCGAACGAGGCCGGCTACAGGAGTGCCCGCGGCGGCCAGGGAATCGATCGTCGCGAGCAAGTGCCGGCGGGTGGGTCCGCCTTCTTCGCAGCAAAGCAGTAGAAGATTGTCGAGCAAGGGCCCGACGCAGGCCACGTCCGGGCAGCCCTCGACGTTGGGGAGATCGAGGACGGCGACGTCGTAGATCTGGTCCACCTCCTCCAGGAGTTTTTCCATCGCGACACCCGACAGCAGGTCGGCCGGAGCGTAGTAGTGACTTCCAGCTACCAGCACATCGAGCCGTGGGATGCCCGTCGGTCTTGTGCATTGCATCCAGTGCTTGCGACCATCGAGTGCTTCCGCGAGCCCCGGGCCGGGGGGTAGTTCCAGGTGCTCGTGTACCTCGGGGTGGAGCAGGTTCCCGTCGATCAAGAGCACCCTGCGGCCTTCCAGGGAGTAGGCCATGGCGAGGGCCACGTTGGCTGCCGTCTTGCCCTCGCCAGGCAAGCTCGACGTCACCGCTACTGTCCGAGCCGGGTGACCCTGGCGCTCGGCAACCCGCAAGCGGGCGCGCAGGGTACGGAACCCATCTGCGATCTCTCGGTTGCTGGATTCGAAGGACGCGACTCCCAGCGAGCCCTTGATCGTTGCGAACAGGGGCACTCCACCGAGGTCTCGATAGTCAGATTCGGACCGCATCTGGCCCCGGAAGTTTTCATGCAGCAGGCACGAGCCGACGGAGAACACCGCACCCAGCAGCAGTCCGATGGCGAGGCCGAGGTGCAAACTCGGTGAGAGTGGGCCGCGCGGCAGGCGCGCCCGGCTCAAGAGCTCGACCGTGGGGACGGCGCCGGCGGCCGCGACTGCAGCCAGTTCTTTCTTCTCCGTCAACTTCGTCACGACGCTCTCGAGCGCGGCGCGGTCGAGCTCCGGTTCCTTGAGCATCCGCTGGGCCTGGGGGAGATCTGCGATTCGCAACTCCAGGTCATCTCGTTCATGCTGCAGGCTCCTTCCCTCCTGAAGCAGGCCCGCGATGCGCGCCGCCAGGGCGTTTTCGACCTGCGTCCAGAGGGATTCCAACGCCGTGTCGATGCTTAGACGCTCGCTATCCGGGCGGGCTTCCAGCAAGTCCGTCCAGCGGTCGACGAGCTCCTGCGTATGGTCGACCTCGAGCGCGATCGAGTCTCGGCGTGACCGTAGGTGGGCGAGGATCAACTCATGCAATCCCTCCATCTGCTTGCGCTTGGCAGTGACCAGGTAGTACTCGGGCGTAAACTCGAGTTCGAGCAGGTCCAGTTCTTCGCTGGCCTTGACGTAGTCCGCGGCGTACTGGTGGGTCAACGCGCCGATACTCGTCATCTCGGCCGGGCCCGTGCCGCCGCCTATTCGGCCCAGGGCGGATAGGTCGCCGGCCGTCAGATTGGCGATCAGCTCGTCGATGGACTTCAGGCGGCCGGTTGCCTTGTGTAGCAGGTCCGACGAATCGGCATGCTTGGTGCTCAGTAGGCGCTGGTGCTGATCCACGCCATCGCGATCCACCCGCAGGCGTTCGTTGGACAGCGTCGCTATGTAGTCGAGATACTTGCGCGTGAGCGGGTCGTCGAGCTGCTGGCCCAGTCGCGATGCCATGGCGCGCTTTCCGGCACGTACCTCGGTGTCCATCTCCTGCAACGACTCGCGCAGTCGGGTGACGCTCTGATGCCGGGCCTGAACGGCTGAAAGTTGTTCACTGAGGCGCAGGTAGCCCTTCTGTACGTCTATCGCGTCGGGGTATGTCTCCAGGATACGCGAGATGCCTGTGTTGAAACGCGCCAGTTCATCGGTGCGTTGGCCGAGTTCGGATTCTATGTACTCGACAATCTCCTGCGCTCGCTCCCGGGTGCGCTGTGCGTCGTATTCCAGGAAGTTCAACGATAGGGCGTTGGCCAGCTCGACTGCCCGGGCGGCATCCGTGTCGTCGACAGAGACCAGCACGGTATTTGCCTCGTCCGGCATCTCGGCCACACCGATGCGGTCCGCAACCCACGCGACTGCCTCGTCCTCGGTCAGGCGCAGGACACGAAACTCGCGCTGGTCCGGCATGCCCATCGTGCTGACCCTGAGTTGTACACCGTGGACCTCGAAAGGCAGGCCCGGCTCAAAGTCAACCACGGCCACGGTCCCCTCGGGCCATGAAGCCCGACCGTAGCCCTCCGGTATTCGGAGTTCAACGCGATCAGGGCCCCGGAAGCGCATGAGCAGCATTTCCGGGGCTCCATCCTCCACCGGGGTCAACTGCGCGAATACGCGGAAGTCCGGCGAGGATCGCTTGAGGATGCGGTCCGCGTATCCACGGATCGTTCCGATCGTGGTGTCCTCGACGATGGTTGTCAGCCCCATGCGCCGGGTGTACTCGGGGTGACCCGGATGAGCGAGTTCACCATCCGATGGTGTCGCGATCAGGGTGCGCAGCAGGCTGGACGATCGGAGTCTTGTGGCGGCTTCTTCGGCATCTACCGTACCTGTAGGAATGTCGAGATCCTCGAGGATTGGATTTCGAGCATTCTCGTCGTCGAGTTTCAGGGTGAGCGAGGTGCGAAAGAGGGGCGCACGGCTCATCGTTACAACCACCACCGCGGCGGTGATGATGGCCGTCATGCTGAGGATTGCGCGCGGATGGCGGAAGAAGACTCCCGCCACCCGTCGTACCTCCCCCCAGTCCTCGAGGAAGTCCTGTTCCTGGTCACCCACCTGACGCATGGATCAGTTGTTGGCCAGCGTGACGGCGGTCAGGGTCGGGGAGCCGATGCCGAGCAACAGCGGCAGCAGGTCTTCCTGGAAGTCCTGCGTTCCGCGCTGGCGCACGTAGATGATGTCGCCGGGCATGACCCGCACGAGGCCGTCCGGCCCGGGAGTGGCGGCATTGAACGAATGGACTTCGAGGGTGTCACCATGCGGACGGAGCAAGAAGATGGACTCCCTGTCTGCGCCACGGGTGTAGCCTCCACCCTTGGCAAGGGCGGCGAGTGCCGTGATCGGGCGATCCATGGTGATCGTCCCGGGCTTCTCGAGATTGCCCAGCAGGTGAAACTCGCGAGAGCTGTACTTGAGGACGCTGGCATTCACGAGTGGGTGAATCAGGTGCGGCGCATAGACGTCCACGAGCATGGTGTTGACCCGACCCAGGCTCAGACCTTGAACGCTGACCTCGCCAACCAACGGTAGGTGGATCATGCCCTCGGCATCGACTCGTACTCCGTCGGGGGCGGAAGAGAGTTCCGGGTGCTTCAGAACGTCGACCCGGATGATGTCGTTGGGACCCAGGCTGAGGAATGTCGAATCGGCCCGTGAGCTGAGCGTTGACAACCCTGCATTATTGAGGGGAGCGGGCGCCGTACACGCGCCGCCTATTAAGAGGTAGAGGGAAAGGCTCAGGCATCGGCGCGCACTGGGGACGTGGGGCCGTGCCGCTCGTGCGGACCGGTAGCAGTTCATGGGGCAGGATTCCCTGATTGGGGAAAGTCCAGGGGGGATTACCCCTTATCGGTGGGCGGGAATGGCCCTGAGGAGCAGAAGTGGGATCTATTCCCGCTTCTGACCGGCTTCGACGGTCCGCGCGAAGGCATCGATTCGATCTTGCAGATCTTCCAGATCGACCGTCAGCGACGGATCGAAGCTCATTCCATGGCGCACCTGTCGTCCGAATGGCGTCTGGTGCACGAGCAGGCAGGTTGGGAAAATCATTCCACCTTCGAGGGGTAGCTCGGCAAACAGCCGGACCAGCTCGTAGGCACCCAGCTCGTCGGCCGGGCCCGGATCGAGGTCGAGCGAGACGCCACCGGCGCAGATGTCGTGCACCGGGGCAGCCCACTGGCGGCCGCCGGATTGGATCTTGGCCTGGCCGTCCAGGGGGATGCGGTTGCGCCAGCGTCGGTCGAACTGGGTCCATAGCTCCGGAGTGAGCTGCTGGTAGAAGCGTCCGGTGTTCGTGAAACGAATGCCGAGAGTTGGTCGGCCCTCGATTCTGGCCTGATTGCATACCTGCCCGAGGGTGACCAGGGGGCGGTCGACGCCGAGCTGCACGAAGCTGACCTCGACCGGAGCTCCGATCTGAAATCTCGGAAAGCCCGTTGGCTCGAATGCCAGGCGCGTGCCCGAGGCGCTGGTTTCCAGGACCGTCGCTGGGAGGTTTTTTCCAGGCCCGGCATTCATCGTTGCCATCAGCTGGATGGCCCGAATCACCGTATTCCGCCGATGTGTCCTCCGCTCGTCGCGCAGATTCGGCCTGCTGTCCGAGCGGTCGACCACGGACTGAACGCTAGCCGAACGTTGCCTGGATCACAACTCCCACGCTTGGTTTAGCAGCCCCTCCGCGCCTCCAAAAGAACCAGGCCGGGTCAAGAAAGCCGATCACGCTGTACGAGATAGGGATGTCCCGCCCCCGAGACTCGCGCCTCCCCCGGCCGGGAATTGCGGGAGACCTTTTCCCAGGTATGCACACATCCAGATCCATTCCCAGCGCTGACAACGGGCCGCGCGTTGCAATTCTGGGTACGCGTGGCATCCCGGCTCGCTACGGCGGCTTCGAAAGGTTTGCGGAGGATCTCTCGGTACGACTGGTCGAGGCGGGATTCGACGTCACCGTCCTCTGTCCCGGTGAGCCGGGACCCGCACCCACACGCTATCGGGGAGTTGCCCTGGAATATGTGAAGTCATGGGGGAACGGGAGTGTGGAGACACTTCGATTCGACCTGGCCTGCCTGTGGCGTGCCCGGAAGGGCTTCGACGTGGTCTACATGCTCGGCTACGGGTCCAGTCCCCTGTGCTTCATTCCACGCCTCTGGGGGGCTGATGTATGGATCAACATGGACGGAATCGAGTGGCGTCGATCCAAGTGGAATCGAATTGCACGCCTGTGGCTGCGCTTCACAGAGGCGATTGCTTGCAGGGTCGCGTCTCGCCTCGTGTTCGATAACCAGGCGGTCGCCGACGATGTGCTGGGGCGCAACAACGCGGATCTCCCGAGCAGTGTCATCGCCTACGGTGCCCCGCTCTCCGAGGCGGAGCCAGAGCGGGACATTCTCGAGCAGCACGCCCTGCGGCGCGGCGAGTACTACCTCGCTGTTTGTAGATTCGAGCCTGAAAATCAGGTCCGCGAGATCGTCAGGGCCTATCTCGAGTCCGACTGCACGACGCCGCTGATCATGGTCACCAATGCCGTCGACACGCAGTATTCCCGTGAGACCCTGGCCCTGGCCGATGAGCGCGTCCGGTTCATAGGTAGCGTGTACGACCGATCAGATCTGTTCTCCCTGCGCAAGCACTGCCGGGCATACTTGCATGGTCACAGGGTGGGGGGGACGAATCCGTCACTTCTGGAATCGATGGCCTGCGGCAACCTCGTGATCTCTCACGACAATCCGTTCAATCGCGAAGTGCTGGGATCCTGCGGGCTCTATTTCCAGTGTCCTGGCGACCTTGCCCACGCTATTCAGGACGTCGAACGCATGGAGGCGGGAGCCCGAATCCGCAAGGGGACCCAGGCCCGGGATCGAGTCGGTGAACTCTATACCTGGGAAAAGGTCGTCCAGTCCTACGTGAAGTTGCTTGAAGGCGACCCACAGCCCGAGGTTTTCGCGGCCACGGAGCGCGGGGCGCTAGTCGGCTAGGTGCGTCGCCTCATTGCCAGGTCCTGGCGCAGCCACCGGCGGCTAGGTCTCGTCTTCTTCGACCAGGCCATCGTCAGCGGCTGTAGCTTCCTGACGATGCTGCTGCTGGTCAACAGCAGCGGGATCGACGTGTACGGTGCGTTCGGCATCGTCATGGCACTGGCCCTGTTCGTCGTCGGCCTGCAGCTGGCCCTCGTGTCGCAGCCCATGATGAGCATCGGGCCGACCCACCTGGCGAGTGAGCGGCCGGGCTTCTTTGGGGCGATGCTGGTCCTGCAAGGAGGATTCACCGCTCTGGCTTCGGTGGCGACCTGGGTCGCCTATGCCATCCTTCAACGGATCTGGGCGGACCCCCTGCTGGAGGGGACGCTGTTCTCGGGCACGGTCATGATCCTGGCCCGACAAAACTATGTCTTTGTCCGGAACAGCTTTTTCGCCAGAGGCCAGGTGGGTAAGGCTGTCGTCAACGACTGCGTCGCCTTCGGAGGCGGCCTGGTGGCCCTGTTCATGATCGGACTGCGTGGGGCACTCGACCTGAACACGGTCTTCTGGACCGTATCGGTTTTCTTTGGCCTGGCTGCAGGCGCAGGCCTCATTCAATACGGTCCGGTCGCCTTCTCACGAAAGGTCCTGGCCCGCACCGCGGCCCGAAACTGGCGCTTCTCGCGCTGGCTTGGAGTCCAGTCGGTCTTCCAGTGGTTCTCGGCGAATGCCGTCTTCCTCGCCGCAGGCAGCGTTCTCGGAAGCGCGGCGGTGGGCGCGCTGAAGCTGGCACAGAACATCGTGGGGATACTCGGAGTGGTCCTGGTGGCGCTCGAGAACTTCGTCCCGGTGGACGCGGCCCGTGCCTACGCGGCGATGGGCCTGGTGGGTCTCAAGCGCTACCTCTACCGCGTCCTGCTGGTCGGTGGATCAGCGACGGTCGGCGTCGCGGCCTGCATCGCCGTCTGGCCCGAGGCGTTGTTGCGGCTACTGTCGACGATCGAGCCCGACGCATTTACCGTTGGCGCCCTGCGGTCATTCGCCCTGCTCTACGTCCTGGCCTTCTTCGTCACGGTGCTCAACATCGCATTCCGCTCCGTGGAGCGCACAGGGGAGCTCGCCCTGTGCCACATCCTGCTCTCCCTACCGGTCCTGGTGGCAGCCCACCCGATCGTCGTCCACTTCGGTTTCTCCGGCGCTTGTGTCGCGCTGGTGCTACACAAGGCGGTCCTCTGCTTGAGCTTGAGTGGCACACTGTTCTGGACCACCGGACGTTTGCAGTCCAGGCAGTTCAGACCGGCCCCGCACGTGGGCGAAGACGCGGCGGTCAGGGCTGCGTGACCTGGAAGGTCCGCTTGTCGAGGCGCGTGCCGACCAGTGAGCAGGAGTCGAACCAGGCCATCTCGTCGGCGTCCGCCCAGACATCGCCGACCGAAGGGTAGTAGTTCGTCTCGAGGGCCGTTTCGCTGATCACGAAGTAGCTAGCCCGTGATTCGCGGATCATCCGGCAGAGTGAGTATCCCGCATTCTTCATTGGCAGGACCTGGGGGCTTACCAGTGCGCCCACGTCGATGATGTCGTGTTCGCTGCGGAAGCCGTAGACACCGATCTCGCCGATCAGGACTCGCTCACGACCGCGTGTGGTCTCGTTCAGGAGGTCTGCGCTTCGGCCATAGCCTTGCACGTAGGATTTCAGTAGTGGCGCTCGTCGCAGGGTCATGGTCGTGCTCATGACAACCAGCCCGGCTGCGCCAGCCCAGTGGAAGGCAGCCGACCTCGGAACCCAGGCGACGGAGAGGAGGGGTTGCGAAGCGAGCAACAGGGCGACCGACGACGGAATCGAGTACCAGGATGCCTCGGTCGCGCCCTTGCCAAACATGTAGAAGCCCATGTAGAGCAGGTAGAAGGTCAGCCAGTTGCGCGATGCGCGTGAGCCGCGCCGCACATTGGCAAGGATCACCGCGCCGATAACTATCAGCAGGAGGCCCGTCGCGAGCCAGGTGATTGCGGTCGGCAAGTAGTCGACAAAGGGCAGGAAAGTCAGACGCGGGATGGCCAGAAGCGACGTCTTCAGCGTGAAGAGACCGTCGTAGTGGGTGGAATTCCAGCCGCTCTTGGCGAGCATCGACTGGGGGATGATGCCGCCGTACCGCGCCATCGAGAAGCTGCACCATGCCAGGCCAGGCCCGAATAGAGAGGCCAGTACCCGGGCATTGAGGAAGCGGCCGAACACTGCGATTCCCGGCTTCAGTCCGGTGACGGCGAGAACCAGGCAAGGCGCGAGGAGAATCGCTTCGGGGCGCGTGATCAGAGCCCAGCCAAATGCGACCGCACTGGCCTGGATACGCCCGTCGAGTGCGGCCGTGCTGGCCAGGAGCAGTAGCAGGACGAAGAGCGGTGTCTCCATTCCGAGCATCTGGTTGTCGACGAAGGATGGCCAGAAAAGAAACAGCGCCAGGGTCGGGATCTGGGTCGAGGCCGGTAGGCGGCGCGCCATAACCCAGCCGGCGACCGTCCAGAGCACGATGTTTAGTAGCAGAACCGCTGGTTCGACCAGGCTACCGGTAATGGCGTACAGTCCGGCCGTGATCAACCCGTAGAGCGGCGACGTCAAGCCGAAGACCGGCTCTCCGAGGTTGTAGACGAACTCTCCATGCAAGACCAGATTGCGTGCATAGCGCAGATGGATGTAGGCGTCGTCGACCAGCACGAAACGGGTTGCGAACACCGCGAGCAGACATTTGAACAGGACGCTCGTGACCAGCAGTGCATTCACTGCGCGGGTCGGCGCCGGCGTTCTGAGGTCAGGGGCGCTGCTCTCTTCGCGCTTGGTAGCCGGTTGTTGCCGATCACGTGCTGAGGCCTGCTCGACCCGGGCCCTTGTCGTTGCGTTCATCGGTGTGCCCCCAAGGTCTCTGGCTGACTGCAGCGCTGCGGATGCCCGTCAGGTTCTGATGGGCCTTGTCTGGTGGCCGGGGCCGCGATCTTGTACAGCTCGGACGCGGTACGGGCCGCAATCTGATCCCAACCGAAGAGCTCAGAGACCATGCGCCTGGCTCGTCTTCCGGACTCGAGAAGGGCGCCAGAAGAATGGTCTCGTTGTGCGAGCGCCAGAGCGCGGCAAATGGCCTGGCTGGTGTTCTCTTCCAGGGCGTAGCCGCACTCGTACTGGTCGACCTCGCGCGCCAGGTTCGTGCCTGGGCTCACGAGCAGGGGGCGACCGAGGGCTGCAGCCTCGAGTGCGGACATGGGCATGCCCTCGTGGCGTGAGGTGAGCACGAAGACGTCGACTTCCCTCAGCAAGGCGAGTTTCTCATCGCCGAAGTGCGGCCCAAGAAAGTGGATGCGCGCGGCGATGCCGAGCTGGCTCGCGAGTGTCTCGAGCTGCGCCTGGCCGTTGCCGGCTCCGATCACATGCAGGCTGCCCCGTCCGCCCAACTTCACGTGGCGGGCGAAGCCCTCGAGCAAAAGGTCCAGGCCCTTCGTGTGCACGTCGATCCTTCCGCAAAACCCGAATACTGGCCCCAAGTGTGTCAGATCAGTGGAATGGGGCTGATGTGGTAGCAACGCCTGGCCGTTCGGGATCACGACGATCCGGTCGGCTCTGACCTGGCGTGCAGTGTCCCGCGCCTCCGTGGGTGCCAGGGTCTGTACCCGAGCTGCGCGGCGCAGCAGGGGACGTTCGAAGAGGCGAAGAACCAGCGCCTTGAGCCACCTGCGCTTGCGCAGCGCGCGGGAAAGGTAGGCGCCATGCGGGCTGAAGACAAAAGTGTGGCCGCATCTGCCGATGGTGCGCGCCGCAGCATGCAGGTCCGGGAGAAACCCACCGTGTAGATGAAAGACGCAGGGTTTCGGCTCGGACCGAATGGCATCTGCCAGAGCTGAGGATGTGCGGAAGGGAAGTCGAGGGCGTTGAAAGAACCTGGCTGGATGGGCGCGTTCGACGCTCGGCCGGTGGGGAGTGTCGGTGATTCCCCAGAACTCGACATTCAATCCGGCCGCATGCTGTGCGCGTGCGAGGTTGTGAACGGCTACGTTGACACCGTTCATGCGCTCCGGATTGGCCTTGCCGAGCGTCAGGTGGACGATCTTGGTCCTGGCCGGTAGGGGGGGAGGTTCCGGCCGCACCGTCCGGTAGAGGGAACGAAAGTCCGCGCAGTAACGTGAGCTCGTGAAGTAGGCACGCTGTCGCTCTCGACCCGCCTGGCCCATTCGTGAAGCGCGCTCCGGGTTCGCCAGCAGCTCGTGGATCGCGGATGCCAGGTCGGCGCTGCTTCCGGGCTTGAATAGCAGACCTGTCGTCCCGTGCTCGATGATCTCGGGCAGCCCTCCATGGCTCGCCGCGATGACGGGCCGTGCGCAGGCCATGGCTTCGATGGCGACCAGGCCGAACGGTTCCGGGCGAGTCGATGGGACCACGACCAGATCGGCAGCGAGGAAGAGCTCGACAGGGTTCTGGGAAAAGGCCCCGACCAGCACGATGTCCTGCAGGCCGGCCTGTTGGATCCTGTCTGTCAGGTCCTGTGCGAATTGAGGCTGGCCGGGCGGACAGTCACCGATGATCAGGTAGCGCGCCTCGGGCTGGGAGACCCGGTTACTGGCGGCCGCATCGATCAATAGCGCCTGGCCTTTCCACGAATTGATGCGTCCGATCAGCAGCACCAGGGGCTGGTCCGGGTCGAGGTCGAATGCCCTCCGGACGCTGGTCCCGTCGTCGTCCGAATCCAACCGGGGGGCACGCCCTGTCCCGTTCCAGATGACTTCCAGCTTGCTGTCGAGGCCGGGGCTTGCGTCTCGAAAGTGCCGTGCCGTCGCGTGGGAGTTGGCGACGACCCTGTCAGCCAGGAGCCGGAAGAGGCCGGCGAAGATCCGCGTCAGCCAGGGTTGGGTCGGGATCTCGTGCACATGCCAGATGTGGGTTGCGACTCCGATCCGGCTCAGCAGTCCGGCGCCGAGGGCGCCGCCCAGGACGATCATGGTGTTCGTATGAACGATGGTCGCAGCATGACGCCGGGCGATGCGCAGGGTCGAGACGATGGCGCGCGGCAGGTCGAAGGCCAGGCTGGCGAGGCCGCGCAGGGACAGGGACGCGCCCGCCCCGATACCCAGGGGGCCGATCTCTACCCGGGCTCCCACGCCTTCGAGCGCCCTGACGAGCGGGCCTCGGCGCGGCAGGATCACGACGGCGCGGTGCGAGGCTGGATCCAGGCCGGCGATCAGGTCGATCAGGGTCCGGTCGGCTCCGTAGAGTTCGGCGGAGGGATGCAGGAACAGAATCGTCCGGGGCGCGGGGCTGGAGGACATGGTCAGGCGGCCTCTTCCAGACGCGTGCGGATCAGTCGGGCGGGAACTCCACCGACGATGCTGAAAGGTTCCACGTCACGGGTCACGACCGCACCGGAGGCGACGATCGAGCCACGCCCAATACGAACCCCGGACAGGACTACAGCGTTCGCGCCAAGCCAGCAGTCGTCCTCGATGGTGACCGCGGCGCGTTCGACGCCCTGGGAACGGATGGTCTCGGTGACGCTGGAGAAGCGGTGGTTTTCCGGGATCACCACAACCCGCGGCCCCAAGAGGACGTTGCTGCCGATGTCGACCTGACCTGATGCTCCGATCCACGAATAGGCGCCGATGGAGGATCCGGCACCGACGGATAGCCCCGACCCGAGCTCGCCGCCGTAGTAGGACGACGGGCGGATCGATGCCCCGCGACCAATCGTGACCCGATCGCCGAGTTGCACCCCGCCCGACGAGAGGCAGTGCACTTCCGCGTAGTCCTCGATCTTGACCCAGTGCCCGAGTGTCAGCCGCCTGGCGTGGCTGACCTGGGCGCCCTTTGCGACCAGCACCGGTCCGGCCGAATGGCTGGCGAAGGCTCGCAAGCGGCATCCACGCATGAAGTTCCAGCCCGTGCGCCAAAGGATGGTCAGGACGTCGAGGGTGGACATGGCCGGGTCGAGCGTGAGTCCGCGCCCATCTGCTCCGCGCGCCAGCCTCTGGAAGACCGAGAGCAGCGCGCTCACGAAGCCCTCCGCCGACGATTCATCGCCATGGAGTAGATCTCTGCCAGGCGCGTCCCCTTGTAGTCCCACGTCGCGTATCGCCGGGCCCAGGCGTGGGCCCCGCGAGCCAGCCGCAGGCGCAGGTCCTCGTCCGCATGCAGGGACGCGATCGCCGTCGCCAGGCCGGCGACAGTCTGATCACGGGTTCCGAGCGGTACTCGCAGGCCCCGATCATCACCCACCATCTGTCCCGGGCCTCCGAAATCCAGGCAGACCACCGGGCAGCCGCGCGCGAGAGCCTCGACGACAACCATGCCGGCGCCCTCGAACGAAGGGAACAGGAACGCGTCGGCCGATTCCATCAGCGCCAGGGTGTCGCCCTGCGGTAGGTGCCCATGAAAATGGACTCTCGACCAGATGCCCAACCGCCGCGCGCGACGTTCGAGCCAGTCGCGCCGCGGGCCGTCACCTGCCAGGTGCAGCTCCATGTCACCTCGTGTGCCAGCCGCGCGCGCAAAGGCGTCCACGGCCAGGCATACACCCTTGAGGTCGACCAGACGGCCGGCATAGACGACCCGAAAAGGACCACCACGGGTCCAGCGATCTTCGGCGAGCTCGGGTACGGGTGCGCCGCACGCCAGCATGGACTCCACGGGACGGTCGTCTACGGATCGCAGCTTGCCCCGACCTTCCTGCCCGAGGCTGAGGATGCAATCGGCCGAACGGAGTGTGCGACGCATGAATGGATCGCAGGCGGGCAGGAAGCGACGGACGAGGCTCTTCACGAGCTCCGCCAGGCGCAGCTTCAGGTCACTGGCCAGCAGGAAGCGGTCCGGCACGCGCGGGTGCTGTCCCACGGGGCCCCAGACGAAGGGCTTGTTCAGGGGCGAGAGTCCGGACGGAATCCAGCTGGAGGCGAAGGTCAGGTGGTGGACCACATCGAAATTGTGCTCCCGATCGAGCGCCCGAGCGCAGCGCGTTGTCCCTAGCTGCCAGAGATAGAAGTAGAGCAGCGCACCGCGCCGCCCTCGCTTCCAGAAGCGCATCCAGGGTGGGAGGTCGAATCCAATCACGTGCAGGCGATCCAGCCCCTGGTCTTGCGCCCAGGTCTTGACTCGTTCCACATTGTTCTCGCGGGTGATCACCCAGCAGTCGTAGCGACTCGCTATCTGACGCACCCAGTTCCAGCCGATGCCGGCTTCGGAGCCGACTCGCGGATCACAGGCGTATGCGACGGCAAGCACCTTCATCGGTCTAGGCCGCCACCATCGGCATCCGTACGGGGCGCAGACGGAGCGCGGGCGAACGTCTTGGCACGCGCGTGATCGCGTAGCTGTACAGGGTGTAGTGGAAGAACATCGACGGGTTGGGGTACCCGCTGATGCCGAAGCCCGTGATGCTGGCCGTCAAGATCACGCTCTGCATGGCGAAGAGCAGGGTCCAGAAGGGGCGCTCCGCGTGGGGCGTCGTGAAGAGGCGGCGTCCGAGGCTCAACCAGGGCAACAAGGCGATCGTGACCAGGGCCAGGAATCCGGGCAGGCCAGTCGCTATCAAGGCGAACAGGTACGAGTTGTGAGCGTTGCTCCAGAAGATTCCGTTGTGAAAGAATCGGCCCTGGTCGCCCAGCATCAGGTATCCGGCCCCCAGGATAGGCGCACGTGGAAGTTGCTCGCTCAGTAGCGCCGCCCAGAGGGTGTTTCGTCCCGTGCCTGACTTGAGGTCGGCGGCCGACTCTCCCCGCAGGAACCATGTTGCTATGGCATCGAAATTGGCCAGGGCCAGGACCAGGCCGCCCATGACCAGGACCATGAACGCGGGCCGGCGCCAGTCGCCTCGATGCATCCACGGGAACCAGACTATCCCTTGCCCCAGGACCATGGTGATCATGGCAGAGCGGGATCGTGCTCCGAGCAGAACGTAAAGGGCGATGCCGAGCGCGATGAGCGGGACGACTTTCTCGAAGAAGACGTGTCGCTCGCCCTCGCGCTTCTCCTTGAGCTCGACCGTGCTCCAGAGTGCGACGGCGACGCTCGCGAAGCCGAGCGTATTGGAGTTCAGGAACTTGTGCCCGAGACGCTTGATACCGTCGGCATTCACCCAGTACGCGAGCTCGGGTCGGGTCTGCTCGAAGTAGAGCGCGATCAGCAGGATCTGGAACAGTGCCAGGCAATGCCAGCGCGCGACCTTGCGCGGACCGTGGAAGCGAGCACTCTCCGTGAACAGGACGACCCCGGCCAGGAAGAACATCAGGAGCTCGCCCAGCCGGAAGAAGGAGATCAAGGGGACCTGGGCGCGGTGGAGTGAGAGTAGGGCCCAGCAGAAAAAGAAGACGACCGGCATGGACTGAACCCGGCAGAGCTGGGTCAAGGCACTGCGCCGGCGAGAGAAGAGCAAGAGGAAGCCGGCGCTGGTCAGGACGCGCGCCACCATCTTGAACATCACGTTTCCGGCGCCGACATTGCTGGCGTCCTCGAGACCTCCCGCGCTGGAGTCGAGCGTGATGAACGGCACGAAGCTCAGGAAATAGAACAGATAGGCTGACGTTCGGGCGCCCGAGAGCACGTAGGCCACGAGCGCGCAGGCTACGGCGACAATGATGCCTTCGGTCATCATGCCGCAACTCCACGGCGAGAAGACCCGGCCCTGGCGCAGAGTCGCTGGGCGACGAGCATGGCCAGGGCAATGCGTGTGTCGCGCAGCCAGCCAACCTGGACGAACTCCGGGCGCACCTGCTGGTGCTGACGTTCAACGCCGACGCTCACCTTCAACAGGTAGAGCCCGAAGCAGGCCCACGCCGAGTTCATGTCCAGCCCAGCTGCGGCGATGAGCTCGCGCGCCGGGCCATTCAGGATCGTCTCTACACGGTCGATGATCGCCGGGGCGCTCAGTCTTTCAACCAGGACGCCGGTCTGGATCACGAAATGAAAGAGGTCCGCCAGGGGCACCGTGCAACCCGAATACTCCCAATCGAAGGCGCGCATCGCGCCATCCTGAAGGACGAGATTCCAGGGCGTGAAGTCACCGTGGGCGAGGGCGCACGGAACCTCCGCGGCGCAACGTGAGACCTCGATCGAACATGAGAGGCCGGCCATCGCCACGAACCAGGGTCCGACAGGTTGCCTGTTTACGAATTGCCGATCGGCGTGGAATGACTCGAGCGAACCCGGCCCGCCGGAAGGTGCGTCGAGCCCTTGCAGGTCGCTCAGGAATCTGAAGTGGGCCTCGGTGAGCCCGTCCGGAGATCGCTCGCCCGCGAGCCGCTCCTGCACCAGGTAGTGCCGGCCGTTCGCCTGGCCTCCGCCGACTATCCGCGGTGCGAGGCGTGTGCCGGAGCGTGCCGTGACGTGGGTCAGCGCGCGGATCTCGTTGTCGATCTGTCTTTCAGAGGCGGCGCCCTTGGAGATCTTGACGATGCGCGCGGGCTGGTCCCGATCGGCCAGGAGCGAGACGGTCAGTTTCTGGTGCAGTCCGGGTACGCCGCAGGCGATGGCCGCGATGGAGCCCACCAGCTCGGGCGGGACGGTCATGCACGATTCGGTAGAGTCACGGCTTAGCAGCCCGATCTCGGTTGCGCCCGGCAATCTCGACAGGCCGAGTGCGCCGGCACGATCGAGGAAGCGCTTGATGACGCGCCAGCGCAGCCGACCCCCGGGGAGCAGATGCAGTCCAGCACGGAAGGCGGCGGGATCACCGGACGCGAGCAGCACGAAGCCGCCACCTGTATTCGGGACGGCCGAGAAGCATTCGTAGGAGAAGTCGGTCGGGATCCGGCTCCCGAGGCGATGTACCTGGCCGGTTGCGAATGCGCGAGCGATGCTGATACCGGGGTCGCCGCCGACCACCGCGGTCGCCTCTCCCGGGGCGAGGGTCTGGCCTAGCTCGGCGAGGCTCTGTCCATCCGCCAGAGCCCCATGGCCGCACGTCGAGCCACCGCGCAGTAACGGGTACCAGACATCCAGATCGCAGGGCGCATCGTTGAGCGCGACGTCGCTCATCCCTGGGTTTCCGATCGCTCTCGCACGGGAAACATCGAATCCAGGACCTGATCAACCCCGGCTCGGACGCTCCCGTCGGTGCGGATGACCTTGTAGCCTTCCTCCCTGGCGAGCTGTTCGTAGGCAGCCACCTGGCGCTCGACTTCCGGTTCGGGCAGCTCCTGTTTGCGACGGAGCACCAGGGTGCTGGGCGCCGAGCAGACGAAGACCTGATCTGGCTGCGGAACGCGCCCCATGAGGCGCCGGCCCAGTCGACCGCCACGCCGAATGCGCGAGCGCAGCGGGTCGACGCGATAGTCGAAGAAGTAGCGATCGAAGAGGATCAGCGAGTGGCGCCGGCGGCGCGGCAGGACGAGCAGCGCGTACCCCAGAATGTAGTCAGCCCAGTAGTACAAGAGGCGCAGGTTCGACCCGATCACCCCCGACGGTGCGGCTCGGTGCGGCCGCGACATGTCGGCCAGGCTGTAGGTCGTCTTGCCCAGGTGCATGATCGTATTGATCTGCGGTAGCAGGCCCGGGCGCATGTGGAAGACCCTCGATCGATCGCTCCGGAACACGCGGCTGAGCCTCTTCTCGACTGCATCGATGAGGGTCGTCTTTCCGGACCCGTCCGTGCCCAGAAAGGCGATGAATCGACCACGCGGGCGAAGCAGTGGGCGCACACGATTGCCGTAGATGCAGACTGCGAGCCCCTTGATCGAGCGCAGCGGGTGACGCAAGAAGGCGTGCCAGAGGAATGCTCGGCGAGCCGAATGGACATCGCGTTTCAGGCATTCAAGCTCGTCACGACAGAGCAGATCGAGGATGCGGGATCCACGCCGCGCTCCGAACACCTGGCCCAGGAGTCGCTCCGCCTCGGGACGGTGATCCACGCAGACCTCGCGTAGGGCGGGGCCATGCCTCGGATGGATGACGGCCCCCGCCATCAGCGGTGTCAGGAAGTTCACGACCGCACCGGCAGCCTCGGTGAGCTGTGCCGTGTCCGTGATCCGGATCTCGCTCAGCAACTCCTCGGCGGTCAGGTAGGGGATCCCGAAGCAGCATTCAGACGTGTGCACGTCGATCCCGATGAACTCGTGCTCACCGCCAGGGGTGCGCGCATGCAGGTAATACTGGTGCAGGGCGCCCGAGTGATGGCGCTCGAAGATGGTCGCTCCGAACCGGTGGCAGGTCCACTCGAGGTGCTCTTCGAATCGGGCCAGATCCGTCCCGGCGAGCAACATGTCCACGTCGTCCGCCGAACCGCCGGGCTCGAGGATCTCGGTTCCACGCAATGCGGCGTGCGGAACGGCCCGGTCCTCGAGGCGATCGAGGAAGGCCCGCACGCAATGGCGGATCGTGACGCCGTCGCAGTATGCATCGTCGCACTCGGGCACCGGAGCCTCGAAGGACGAGCCGCGTCCACGCAGCATCCACCAGGCGGTGCGGAGGATGATCGAGATGTCCAATCCAAGGGACGCGTTGCGAATGTAGGAGAGATTGTGCGCCAGCTTGATCGCGTAGCCTTCCTCCTCGCAAGGGACGTAGCCCTGGGTGATCTGCGCCAGGCCCGATATCCCGGGCTTCACGGCGTGTTGTGCGGCAAAGCCTGAAACGTGGTCGCGGGCCCATTCCTCGATCGCGACCATCTCCGGGCGAGGCCCCAGGAAGCACATCTCACCGCGCAGTACGTTCAGGAGCTGGGGCAGCTCATCGAGGTGCGTGTTTCGCAGGATACGGCCAAGGTAGGTCACCCTCAGGGCGCTCTGGTTGGCGTTGCGCACGGGAAAAGGGACCGACTCCATCGTCCGAAACTTGAAGATCCGGAAGACCTTGCCACCCTGCCCGACTCGATCCTGCAGGAAGAAGACCTTCCGGAGGCTTCCGAGGGCAATCGCGTTGGCGAATGCAACGATCAGGATCAGCGGCGCTGCCAGGGGCAGGGCCAGGCAGAGCAAGGCCAGGTTCAGGACCCGGTGCCCGTACCGAAAGTGGCTCGACGGCACGACCTCGGGAGCCGCCCGGGGGGAACGGGCGGTGGGAGTCTCATTCGTGGGTCTGATCGGCGGACCACCGTTGGGAACATCCGCAACGGCGGTCTGATTGAAATCTCGAATATGCATCATTGCCGGCCGGGGGGAGCCGGGCGCAAGTCTTCGAGAGTTCGCATCCGTGCGATTTATGGGAAGTGCGATTTCCCATCTCTGAAATGCTTTCCGGTGGGGCGTCCCAAACCCGGGAACCGTCCCTCTGGCGAGAGTAGGGGTCCCATGTTTAGGAATACCCTTTTTCCGGGCGGGGCCTGAGATTGGCCCCCGATTGACCTCGACCAGATCCGTTTGCAGCGGCGCGGCCACGACGGGGGAGAGGTTCGCCCCAAATAGCAGCTGCGCGCGTCTCGGCAGATGCCGAAGCGCGCGCAGCTTGATCTACGGGACCGATCGGGTCCGGATCAGGTCCGGAGGATCAGTCGGTCCCGATGGACCGCAGGAAGACTCAGGCGGTGACCGTTTCCTTCGACTTGACGCTCATGGCGACGACGCCGAGGAGCAGCAGGACGGTGAGGATGATAAGGCCCCACTGGCTGACGGTCGGGACGCCCGCGGCGCCGCCTTCGTAGACCAGGTCGAGGGTGCCACCGTAGACGGCGTCAACGGCGTCGCCGACGTCGTCGAAGGACTCGAAGAGTTCGATCGAGAGGTCGCCAGCGATGATGATGTCCGGAAGGCCAACGTCGGTGAAGTCGATGATGCCGCCACTCGAGTACGCGCTGGTACCGGCGAAGTCGTCGCCGACGCCGACGGTCAGGAAGATCGCGCCATCAAAGTTCATGACGGCTTCCGAAAGCCAGCTGCCGCCGACGGTCGTAACGGTGACGTCCCAGCCGACGCCGGTGAAGCTCGAGGCGTCCGGAAGGCCGGGGGCGAGGACGGTGTTCGAAAGGTCACCAAGGCCGTCCCAGCTCTCTTCGCCGGTCACGTCAAAGTTGAGGGTCGTCGCGCCGGAGGCCTCGTCGTACGAGCTGCCCAGGAGCGTCGGGGTGGTGTTCGTCGTGGCGGCCGGGACGCTCGCGCCCTCGAGGACGGCGATGGCACCACCGGTGCCTTTTTGAGCTGTGGCGAGGCTGGCGAGGCTGACGCAGGCGGCGATCATCAATGTGCGCTTCATATGAATTTGTCTCTGTCTGTAGATGTGTGATGAATGAGATCCCTGAGGGGGGAGGCCACGCCCAGGACGCAACCATGCGCGAACTTTAGCAATTCCGGGGCCAATTGGGGCGTGATGTCTTAAGTCGTGATTTTGCAGTGGTTTGTGTCTGCGCCGGATCGGTCGCCCCTGGCGCCATTCGCGGAGTAGAGCTCCAGTGCTGCAATCTACAACAGTCGATTTTGGGGGTCGGAGGCCAGAACCGACCGGATGGCCCTCAGAATGGCGATCTTTCGATGTTGCAGCTCGCAACAGGGCGTCTGAGGGCCCCCAGAGGGGGCTCCCCGGACTCGAAACGCCCTCAGCTGGCCTCTTCGGCCGCCGGTGCGGGCTTGGGCTTGTTGGCCTTCGCCATCACCGATGCCGCCCAGAGGGCCCAGACGATGAGAGTCAGGGCGACGAATCCGGGCTGCCAGATGTCGACGTGCACCATCTCGAACGACTCCGGATAGTGCACCCCCGTGTAGTAGAGGCTGATGATCCGGACCAGGTTGACGACCAGCAGGATGGGCACGCCGACGGCGAGGGCGGTCAGCTTCTGGCGCTTCGTGGCCGGCGAGATCAGGACCGCAGCCACCAGGAGCGCCGACGGCTCGATGGCATCGCAGCCCTTGCGGATTTCCAGCTGGAACTTGGAGGTGAAGACCAGGAACTCGCGGCAACCGGCGTTCTCGCCGAGCAGGTCCAGGATCCAGGCCGAGATACGGGCGTTGAGGCGCAGGTAGGCCGGAAACAGGGAGTCCCGGAACCAGCTCATGGCGGTGACGCCGTAGAAGAGCCCCAGGGTGCCAAAGAAGATGGCGAAGCGCGTCAGGATCTCCTTGACCACCGAGGGCTTGCTATTCCTCGGGGCCGGCCGGTTCTGTTTGTTCTTGCCCATGGCTTGTCGACTGTATCAGGTCGCCCCGGATCGGGGAGTGCGCGGATTGTGGATCCGGGCTGCTAGTGGCTCGGGCTCGAGGGTTCGGTGACCAGGGTCACGCCGACCCAGACGATCCCGGCGGCAATAAAGCCTGTCGATGGGGAGTGGGCGGCGAGCTCATGGATGAAACTCAAAGTTGGCCGCCAGCCGTCCGAGACGGAGATGGAGCGGAAGTCCCGGCTCGGGGCCAGGGTACCGAACAGGTCGATTCCGACCCGCAGGGCCACGAAAAGGCTGATCAGGACCATGCCCCACAGGAACCGTCGCCGTCGGCGCGGCCAGGGTGCCCGCGTCGCAAGGACGAGGGCCACGAGGAATGCGCTGGGCAGGTAGCCGAGCAGACGGGAATTGGTGGGCTTCTTGCCCTCGATGGGCTTCTTGTTACCCCTGGGCTCCTTCAAGACGATCAGGGTGTCCATCTTCGGATCGTCGAGGGGCCGGAAGTCCAGGGTCACGTCCCCGAGGAACGAACCGTAGAAGGCGTTGCCGGTGAACCTGAAGACGGCGCCGTACACCTTGTCGATGCCGGTAAAGGGAATCAGGAACAGGGTGTACCAGAGCACCAGGCGCAGCAGGAATCCGCGGATGGCCTTGGGCGTGATCTGGCGCCAGCCGGTGGGATCCGGCACTTGTTCGGTGGAATCGACCATTGGGGCAGGGAGCATACAGCAGCCCGTTCCCGCCTCCAAGCCAGGGGCCCCGATAGCGGCCAGTGCTCGGCCAGGTCATGGCTAGATCCGCCCGGCTAGCCTTCTTCCGTGCCTTCAGGCTCGCCCTTCAGAGAGCGCAGCTTGTCCGAGTAGGCGCGGCCAAGCGCATTGCGCTCGAAGAGAGCGATCACGCGCGTTGGATTCTCGCTGTCGACAACCGGCACCGCGTTGATGTTCTCGCGCGTCATGAGGCGCTGGACCTTGTGCAAGCTGTCGTCCATGCGCACCGTGTTGACCTTCTCGATCATGAAATCGCGCACGATGACGATGTCCTCGATCACGTCCTCGAGAAATATGCGCCGCAGGTCCGAGAGCGAGAAGATCCCGATCAGCTGCTCGTCGTCGTCCACTACCGGGAAGTAGGACTCGTGGGAGTCGGCGACGATGCGCATTGCGCCGCGCAGGGTCACGTCGGCCTGAACGAGGCGCGGCTTGCGCGCTTCGGGGATGACGTCACGGACTTTCAAGCTCTGCAGGATGTCGACCACGAAGTCGCCGGCGTGAGCCGGCGAGTCCAGCTGACTCGAGGTCTGAGCCTCGTACATGCTCCAGCCCGCGGCAAAGAGCATGTGCACGACGGCGACCAGAGTCAGAGGCGCGATCAGGGCGTAGGTACCGGTGATCTCTGCCACCAGGATGACGGAAGCGATCGGGACCTTGGCCACGCCGGCAAAGAAGCCGCCCATGCCGACCAGCGCGTAGCACGCGGGGTTGAGGCCCATGCCCGGAAATAGTGCGTTTGCACCCTGGCCCACGGCGGCGCCGAGCAGGGCGCCGATGGCGAGTGCGGGCGCAAAGACACCGCCGGATCCACCGGAAGAGATCGAGAACGAGGTCGCGAGGATCTTGGCCAGGATCAGTACGAGCAGAACGGGAATGGCGATCTTGCTCGCGATGGCGGACTGCATCAGGCCGTATCCGCCGAAGAAGATGCCGTCGCTTCCGGCCATCGGCGCCAGTGCGAGGGCGGTGCAGCCGACCAGAAGACCGCCCAGCGCGGGCTTGAGCATGCGCGGCACCCGTTGCAAGCGCCCGAAGGCTCGGTGCACACCGTAGAAGACCTTCGTGTAGACCCATCCCACGATCGCGCAGGAGATACCGAGGGCGAGGTAGATCAGAAGCTCGCGCGGATCGTCGAAGCGCAGGGAGGCGAGCAGCTCGGGTGCGATCTCGACAGCACGGTGTTCGCCGGAGAGGCTCGTGAACGTGGCGTAGGCCATGATCGAGGAGATGATGCACGGGATGATCGCCTCTCCCTCGAACTCGGTCTTGCGGTAGAGCACCTCCGGCATGAAGAGAGCTCCGCCCAGGGGCGCGCAGAACATCGCACCGATGCCCGCACTGGCGCCCGACAGCAGGAAGAGGCGCCGATCTCGCGTCGAGAGCTTCAGCGCACCTGCGATCGAGCTCCCGATGCCCGACCCCACGTGGGCCACCGGACCCTCCTGACCGGCCGAGCCACCGCTGCCGATCGTGATCGCGCTGGCGACCGCCTTGAGCAGGATCAGGCGTGTCCGCACGACACCCTTCAGCCGATGGAATGAGCGGATGACCGAATCGGTCCCGTGTCCTTCGGCCTCCGGTGCGAAGGTCGAGATCAGCCAGCCGGTCAACAGGCCGCCCGCGGTCGGAATGGCGATCAGTAGCCAGGAGCGCGGCCCGAATGCGCCTGCCCCCTCGCCCTCGACACCGGTCGTGCGGCGGAAGACGTGCTCGATGCAGACTTCGATCAGCGCCTTGAAGCCGACAGCGGCCACTCCGCCCAGGATCCCGACCAGGGAGGCGAGCAGCACCCATTTGCCGAAGTGCCCGAATTCGGCCGAGTGCGAGAGCCTGCCGAGCAGGCGCCTGGATAGGGTCGAGCCGGGCATCGAGCAGAGGATAGGGGATGGCGCCGCCAAACCTAGCCCGGCGTTGGCGCTTCGGGCCGCAGGACCTTTCGGGCGGATCGACCTCGGCGTCTAGTCGGGCTGTTGGGCGTCCGGCCAGAGCTCTTCGCGCTTCTCTTCCATCTCCTTGATCAGGCGATCCAGGATGCTGTGCTCGTCGAGCATGAAGATGGCGTCGAAGTTGAGCTGACAGACCGCACAGACGGGGCGAGTGCCCCGATAGCTCATGATGTCACTCTGCTGAAGCACGACGTCTTCGAGACCGTAGTCCTGGGCCTCGGTGGGCACGCCATCCTCGTCGAAGCCAAAGAAGGCCTTCACGTCGGCGGCCGTCCGTCGACAGATGTAGCAGCGATCCGCTCCCTGGGAGCGATCGAGGGCCGAGAAGTAGTCCCGGAACTCACCGTCCAGGCCAGTCACTGCCGGTCTCCCGTGGCGCTGGGGGGATGCTGGAGGGTGCTCATGCTTGGCTCGGCGACTCGGGACCGGTCCGCCGACAGGGCTATCTGGGCCGGGCGCCGGCGAAACGCCACAACTATGTACGGATTCACAAGAGTTCTCCGGCGGGCACCCGCTCCACATCCAGCGGCCGATCTCGCCGCGCTGTGAGGCCGTAGACCAGCTTGATGATCGGAGGGCCAAAGACCTTCTCGAGGGTCGTCAGTTCTCCGACCAGGGTTGTGGTCGAGGGCGAGCCGTCTGGCACGACGATGGCTGCCACGGTCTGGCCCTCGACGGTGCGTCCGACGGCGCGGACGAACTTGCCCTGGTGACGACCGACCTCGACGATCTCGTCACCGACGAGCTCCGCCGCGTGCCGCCGCAGGTGGCATAGCACGAATTGCACGCGCGCCTCGTCGTAGAGACGGTCGCGGTCCGGCCGAACGAAGCGTTCGAGGACCTGTGCCCCACGCCCCGCGTGAATCAGGGAGAGGTTGGGTTGCAGGTGGCGGAAGTGAAAGGCCAGGAAGCGATCCGCGATGGCGTAGCGCCCACGGCGCGAGCGCAGGGGATCCGGATCGGTGATCGGGATCTCGCGCGAGACGAGCCTCAATTCACGCAACACCGACAGGTACTTGTTTGCAGTCGTCGAGTCGATCCCGACCGAGAGGGCAATGTCGCCCACGCGCTCCTCGCCGCGCGCTACGGCCGCCAGCAGGCTGTTGTAGGTGGCCGGGCTCGCGAACTCCGCGCGCAGCAGGAATTGCACCTCGTCGAACAGGAAACCCTCGGGCCGCAGGATCTCGCGCAACACGTTCTCGTCCAGGCTCTTCCGGTCGTCGAACCGGCGCAGGTAGGCCGGCATGCCCCCGAGCATCGAATAGGCCAGGACCGCGTCCGCCACATCCCAGTTCTCGAAGAAGCGCAGGGCATCCTCGGGTTCCAGGGGTTCCAGGTGGCGCTGCCCGGTGCGGCGACCGAAGAGCGGCGATTGCTCGGCCAGGACCTCCTTCTCCATGAAAGAGACGTGGCTCCCACACAGCACGATCATCAACTGGGAACGCTTGCCGCGCGTATCCCAGAAGCGCTGCACCTGCGACGGCAGGCCCTTGCTCGATTCGCACAGGTACGGGAACTCGTCGAGGACGAGTACCAGGCGTTCATCGGCCGTGCGTTCCGCCGCGAAGGCCAGGGCCGTGGTCCAGTCGGGGAACTCGATTCCCTCGAGCAGTGGGTCGCCCAGGCCTTCCCGCAGGGCGTCGCGGAAAGCGCGCAGGTTGTCCTTCTCGCGCACCTGCGCCGCCATGAAGTAGATCCCGCGTCGCCCCTCGCAGAACTGTTGCAGCAGCTCCGTCTTCCCGACGCGCCGCCTGCCGTAGAGGACGAAAAGTTCCGCCTCGCCGGAGTCGTACATCTGGTCGAGGACCAGCAGTTCGTTCTCACGTCCCACGAACACGGTTGTGATTCAGCCTTTCTCGACGATGAGGATCAAGGTCCCGTTCTCTGTCATGCGCCCGCGCCCTGCCACTTCGCAAAGGGTGGCGAGCTCGCGCTCGTCGTCGGGGTCCGGCGGAAGTCCATCGGTCGCCTCCCGAGCCTCCCGTTCCAGGTCCTCCGCGCTCCAGAGCCGCTCCGGTCGATACGTCTCCACCCGTCCCTGTGGACTTCCGGGCAGATGTGCCAGCAGCTCGTCGGCCGAGATCACGTCCGCGTGAAAGCGCCCGCTGCGGCGATCCTGGCGCTTGAGCCAGCGGTCGGCCCGCAGGCCAAAGCGCTGGTCCGCGCGCGATTCATCGAACCAGGGCTCGGCGATCACAAGGCCCCGGGCCGCGACGCGCCAGGCCTCCCGCAGGGCTTGCCCCAGGTTCGGAAGGTGGTGGGGGACGTGCCGCAGGCTGACCCACTCGATCGAGGCCGATCCAAAGGGAAGGGCGTCCGCACTGGCCACCACCCAGGCGGGGGGCGGATCCTCACCAGCCACCTTCGGGGCGTCGACCTCCAGCCCCACGGCAAAGACCCCCCGATCCCGGGCCAGGCGGACCAGGGTCCCGTCTCCCGCCCCTATATCAAGGAGGGCCGTGGGAGCCTGGTCGAAGAGTCGGCTGACGAATCGATCGCGCAGGGTCTCCATGGGGCGTATCCTACCGGCCGGTATTATACTGGCAAGTATAATAATGAGCAAAGGGGGCCATTTCCCCTCCCCCCGGTGCCCTACTTGCGGCGCGTGGTCTTGCGCCGTCTCGCCTTGGTCTTGCGCTTCTTCTTCTTTTTGGGCGGTGCGCTCTCCGCGCCCGCCGCAACCCAGTCCGCAGGGGGCGGGGTGCCCTTGATCTCGTACAGGAAGCGCGAGACATGGGACGGCTGCTTGTGGCCGAAGCGCGCGCGCTCGGCCGTCCAGCTCAGGGTCAGGTGGGTGCGCGCGCGAGTGATCCCCACGTAGGCCAGGCGTCGCTCCTCTTCGACCGTGTCCTCCTCGATCGAGCGGGCGTGGGGTAGCAAGCCCTCCTCGAGGCCGACCAGGTAGACGTGGGGGAACTCGAGACCCTTGGAAGCGTGCAGGGTCATCAGGGTGACGACGTCGCGCTTGTCGGATTCGGCCTCGTCTCTGTCGTTGGCGGTCAGGGCGAGTTCGTTCAGGAAGCCGTTCAGCTCGGGGCCCTTCTTGGTCCGGGTTCGACTGACGTAGTTCTCGGCGAAGTTGAGGATGTCCATCACGCCCAGCCAGCGCTGTTCGTGGGTCTTCTCGTCCGGGTAGATGCGCTCGACCTCCTTCTTGTAGGCCACCTCCTCGAGCAAGCGCTCGATGGCCGGAACCAGTTCCATGCCCCGCGCCAGCTTGCCCAGGGCCTGCATGCGGTCGAGCAAGCGCACGACAGTCTCCGCCGTGCTGGTCGGCACGCCCTCGATCTGCTCGTGGTCCCGGAAGGCCTCGTTTGCGCTGATGCCCTTCGTTGTCGCGTGCTCGATCACACGTGCGAGAGTGGTCTTTCCGACCCCCCGGGGGGGCGTATTGACGATTCGCAGGAGCGAGGGCTCGTCGCCCGCGTCGACCATGAGGCGCAGGTAGGCAAGCACGTCGCGCACCTCCTTGCGGTCAAAGAAGCTCATCCCTCCGACCAGGACGTAGGGTACGTCCCGCATGCGAAGCTCGGCCTCGAACGGGCGCGGCTGCATCGCCGTCCGGAACAGGATCGCAAAATCCGAGTACTTCGCCTTGTTCTCGGCCACGAGCTTCGAGATGTCGCCGACGACAAATTCAGCCTCCGCATTCTCGTCGCGGGAGGTCACCCCCTGAACCGCGGCGCCCCCTCCGAAGTGAGAGTTCAACTCCTTGTCATGGCGCTTGGGATTGTGGGCGATGAGCTTGTTGGCCATCGTCAGGATCTCGCGCGTCGAGCGGTAGTTGGTCTCGAGCCGCACGACCAGAGCGCCCGGGAAATCCTTCTCGAAGCCCAGGATCTTGGTGATGTCGGCACCGCGCCAGCCGTAGATGGACTGGTCGTCGTCGCCGACCACGCACAGGTTGCGATGGCCGTCGGCCAGGCGGCGCACGATCTCGTACTGCGGCCCGTTCGTATCCTGGTACTCGTCCACCAGGAGGTAGCGGAAGCGCGCACGGAATTTCTTGCGCAGGCCATCGTTGTTGCCGAGCAGGCCGACCATCTCGAGCAACAGATCATCGAAGTCCAGCCGGCGCAGGCCACGCAGGGAATCCCGATAGCGCAGCCAGGCGCGACCGAGGAGCTCATCCTGATCACTGCCCGCCCGCTCGAGGAAGGCCTCGGGAGTCACGAGCTCGTTCTTGAGGCGCGATATCCGGCCCAGGGCCACGTGGGGCTGAAGGACGGCCTCTGCGATATGGAGCTCGCGCAGGGCACCCTTGATGATGTTCTGCTGATCCGAGGGGTCGCAGATCTGGAAGCCCTTGGGCCAACCGAGTTCAGCGGCGTGGTCGCGCAGGGAGTTGAGGCAAAAGGCGTGGAAGGTCCCGACCGTCAGTGGCTCGGCCGCAGCACTACCGACCAGGCTGGAGACCCGCTCGCGCATCTCCAGCGCGGCCTTGTTGGTGAAGGTCATGGCCAGGATCGACTTGGCCGGGACGCCCTGGGCCAGGAGGTGGGCGATGCGCGTGGTGATGACGCGCGTCTTGCCCGTACCGGCGCCGGCGAGGACCAGGACCGGCCCCTCGATGCGCTCGACGGCCGAGCGCTGCTGGGGATTCAGACCGGCCAGCAGGCGGCCGCTACTCACATCACGCTCGGGATGCTGCTTGCTCTTCGTGGGCCCGCGCCAGCGCTTCTTACCAGTCTTCTTGGCCCTTGAGGGGCCTTGGCTCGGGGGCGGCATGCGGGCTTTCGAATGGGGCTGGGCCGGGGAGCGGCCGGGGCGCTCGCGACCTCACGACCGCGGGGGCGCGAAAGGATAGCGGCGTTGCTGGCCGGCGGAAGGACCGGCTTCGTGCGCGAGCGCCGGACCGGGGCTCCGGGGGGCACGCGGCCGGATTGCAAACCGTCGGCCCCAAAAAAACCTGGCAAGAAAAACGACATTGATGGCACCGATCGGCGTCATCCTGGCCTGGAGGAGGTTGTGAGAGTCGCTCAGAATCGAGTAAGGCAGGTTGAAAGGCTGGTGCGCCACCATGAGCCCGGAGTGCGAGGATTCCTGCGCTTCATGGGGTGCCCGGCGGATCTGCTCGACGACCTGGTCCAGGACGTGTTTCTCTCGGTCCTGGCCTCCCGGTTCGAGGAGCGCAACGAGCATTCGACCTCGGCCTTCCTGCGACGCGTCGCACGCAACCTGCTGCTGAAGACCATGGGCCGTCAGCGACGGGAACCCCTACTTGGCGATCTGGCGCTGACGGATGAGGTCTGGATCGAATTCGAGGGGGAGGATAGAGGGAGTGCCTACGTCGAGGCCCTGCGTGGGTGTTTCGCCATGCTGGCGCCCAGGGCCTCAGAGGTGCTGCGATTGCGCTACGACAAGAAGCTCGGGGGTGAGGCCATCGCGCACCAGGTGGGCCTGAAGGAGGCCGGCGTGAAGTCGATCCTCGTGCGCGCCAAGAAACGGTTGCGCGAGTGCATCGAGAGGACCGTGAAGCCATGACCGACCCGCGGGAACGCATCCTGGAAGTGGCCCTGGAGCGCATGTTCGAGGAGGAGCGGTCAGATGAGGCGGCCGAGCGCATCCTCGTCGCCTGGCGCCGCGGGGTGACCGGCAGCGGGCTCGAGGGGCTGGATCCGGAATCCGGGTCGCCCGGGCCGGATCAGGACTCCGCGAGGAACGGGGACGCCGGGCCCGGACCGCGCCCGATGCCTCACTCCGCACGGCCTGAGCTCTCCATCGCGGCACGGACCTGGCGAGCTGCAGCGGCAGTACTGCTCGTGGGCGGGGCGCTGGCGATCTGGGCCTCGCGCGAATCGGCGCCGAACGGTCCGCACCTCCTGGCGGACCGCAGCGTTGCGGTCGTGGACGAGACGGGCGAGTTGCGTCAGGCGCGCTTCGTGCGCGTCGGCCAGCGGGTCGTGGTCGACGGGGGACAGGCTGTGACGTTCACCTGGCCGGAAGCGACCGCGGGCCAGGTCGACGGAGGGGCAAGTCGGGTCGTCGCCTCGGATCAAACCGCCTTCGAATGGCGACCGGGTGAGCTGCTGCTCTGGGACGGCGAGCTGCAGGTCGATGCCCCGACCGGGCCCCTGGAGATGGACCTCCGTTCCGCCCGCGTGTCTCTGCTGCCCGGTACCTCGGTCGTGGCGCGCGTGGCGAGTGGCGCCGACGACCTGGCTGGAGCGGATGACGCTCTGGTGGAAAGCCTGGCACTCAGCGTGACGTCGGGATCGGCGTCGATGGTCTACGCCACGATGGAGCCCGTGCTTGTCGCTGGAGAAGAGTGCGAGCTTCCCGGGGATCCCGAAGAATGGTGGCGCGACTCGGGCAAGCCCCTGGCCGCGCTGTGCGGCGAGTTGCCGCGCCTGGGGATCGCCGAACAGGGCTTCACCCCTGATTCCTGGCTGGGCTTGCACCTGCAATTCGACCGCGTCGCGGGCGAAATAGTCGCTCGGCTCGAGAAGGATCCCGTCACCTGGGCGGTACTGGAGTCGCGCTTCAGGTCCGGCCGTGGTGACGAGAAAATGGACTACCCGGGGCCATTCGTCAGTTTCCTGGCTTGGGAGCAGTCGAACCGTGCGCTCGAGCTCGCGCGCCAGATATGGATCGAGTCGCCACAGTCATTCACAGAGGAACACCTGGTGGCCTTCGCCAGCCGGGGCGGATTCGAGTTCGAGCGCGAGCTGCTGGCCCTGATCCAGGCGGACCCGTCCGAACTGGGCTCCGGGCTCATGGCCGCGGCCTTCTTTGCCCGTCGCGGGGACGACGTGGGGCGCCCGCTCCTGTCGAAGCTCGCGGACCTGCGCCGCTGGGAAGGCAAGTACGGCGGCATGGGCGGGTGGGTGCAGTCCCTGCTGGCCTGTGGCGCCCTGCGATGGCTCGGCGACTCGGAACCCTGGGACGAACTGCAGGACCGACTGGGCGAGGTCATTCCAGCGGCACTCGAGGAGGGGTCCGTCTCCTACGCCGGCATCATGCTCGCCTACGCGGACTACTTCGCCACCGAAGGGCCGAGCGTGCTCACCCGCGTCCCGATGGACGTCTATCTGGCGCTGCACTACGAGGGCCTGCGCGAGCGCCTGGACAGCGCCCGGAAGGTGCGCGACATGATTGAGGACCTGGCGGGGCGCTGGTGAAAACTCCGTGATTCTTACGAAATGAGCTGAGACCCTTCCGTAGGTCCCGGGGACTCAAGGGGTGTTCCGTTCGAGATCGTCGCACGCTGCGGCGCCCATGGACAACGGACCCGCCCCTGTCACAGGAGACCGACATGCTTTCCAGCCGAAAGCCCCTTCAGCTTATCCTCTCGACCCTCGCCCTCGCCGGAATCGCAACTGCTGCACCCGGTGAGGAAGCCTGTTGCGCGGGCGGAAAGTCCGGCTGCGAGGTCGACTGCAGTGAAGCCATCGCGCACGTCACCGCCCTTTTCGAGCGGGTCGTAACACCCTCCGCGAGCTGTAGCGCCGAGGCCAAGGCCGCGTCCAGCTGCAGCGCCGAGGCAAAGGCCGCGTCCAGCTGTGGCGCCGAGGCAAAGGCCGCGTCCAGCTGTGGCGCCGAGACCAAGGTCGCCGCGAAATGTGAAGCGGGTGTCGAAGGCGCCGCCGCCAAAGTTGCAAAGGCGAAATACCAGGCCGTCGCGCCCTGGCAAGAGCTCTCGAAGATCCTCGCGTCGCGACCCGAGGCCTGGAAGATCGTCAAGCCCTTGATCGCCGCCAAGTTTGCGAGCGAGGCTTCGGAGGCTGTTCGAAACAACGCGATCAGCCTGCTCGCATGGCAGTACTCGGAGCCCGCGGTGACGATTGCTTCGGAGATCGCGGACGAGTATCCGAGCGTGAAGTTCAGCCAGGACCAGGTCATCGCCTTTGCAGAGGCCGGATCGAAGCGCTTCTGGGGGATGGCTGCCGATATGCAAAAGACACAGCACGAGGTCATGCCCACCGCCCTGATGGCCATTCACGGCAAATGCGCCGACTCCGCGTCCGTGCGCAAGGACTTGCTCGAGCGAATCGCGCGACCCGCGGTGGCGGGTGACGAGGCGGAGCGCTTCGTGGCGAGCCTGGCCCTGAACAAACTGGGCGAGCCCCAGCATCTGGATGCCGCTCGAGCGAGCCTGCGGGACTCGGTTCTCGCGGCCCTCGATCAGGACGACATCGCTCTGGCTGGCCGTCTCGCTCTCACGGCCGGGTTCCTGGACGAGGCCTGCTCGTCCTACGCCCAGCCCCGGATCAGTTTTCTCGACGTCCGCCTCAAGGAATTCTGCAGCAAGCGCGCCGAGGACGTAGGTTCAGCGGACAAGATTTTTGCACTCGTCGAACGTCTATTTGCTCTCTAGGGGCCCGGGCGGGCCAGATTTGCCGGGCAGCGCCGGTCGGAATCGATGATCGCCCGGACAACCAAAACTTTCACCCGTTCGGGGGGCGCCTTCCGGTATTCTGGGGCGCCTCCCGACCACTTCGGTTAACAGCAGTCCGATTCGAATCATGTACACAACAGCCCTACTGATAGTTTCACCGCTCGCGGGCCCCCTCGCGATGCCCGGGCCCGCCACCGCGCCGGCGCCGATACCGACCCCGATCGTTCAGGACGATGAGGCTCCCGACGAGGAGTACCTCGGCAAGCTTTCCGAAGCCGGGACAGACGCCGAGAAGCTCATGGAGCTCGCAGCGTGGTGCAAGGAAAACGATCGCCACCCCCAGGCGCGCGAGGTGTACCGGAAGGTCATCGAGGCCGACTCGAACCACAAGGCCGCGCGCAAGGCATTGCGCCACCACTTCTACGACGATCAGTGGTTCGAGACCTACGTCTCCCTCTCCAACTACAAGCGTGCCGAAGCCAAGCGTATGCTCGAGGAGCATGGCAAGGTCCGCTTCGGGGACGATTGGGTTCTGCAGGCTGACGTTCCCTACCTGCGCATGCAGTGGGAGCGCGACGATAGCGGCAACTGGGTCAACCCCGTGGCGAAGGCACGCGCGGAAATGGAAGCCAAGCTCCTCGAGGAAGGCTGGCAGGTCCAGGGCCTCGACTGGATTCCGCCGGATCAGGTGGCCAACTGGACCGAGGGTTCCTTCTGGTGTGGCGAGGAGTGGCTTCCGAAGGAACAGGCCGACGAATACCACGCCACCTTCCAGACCGCGTGGCAGATTCCGGGCGAGAATTTCAAGATCGTCACGACCACCACCTACGACAACGCACAGTGGGCCCGTTACTGGGCCGACCTGTGCTACGCGGACCTGGTGCGCGCCTTCGGAGCCACTCCCAAGGAAAAGCCGGCCGTCTACGTCATGAACGCCCTCGACCAGTACAACACCTTCGCGGCTGGCGACCAGGCCACTCAGCAGCCCGGCGCAGAGGCGGAGGGACTCTCTTCCGCACACTACGCCTTCTTCGCCGATATGCTCTTCGGCGGCGGTCCGGGTGGTGTGCCGGAATACCTTGGCTCAGGTGCTTGTTTCTGGGACTCAACTGACGAGAAGCTCGCCGGCTGGGGGCAGTTCGCAGTGCGCCATGCGACAGCCCTGGCCTACGCCAACGCGGTCGCCCCGAGCTGGGGTGCCATCAGCCAGGCCATCTCATCCCAGAGCCAGCTTTCCATTCCCCAGTTCTGGAGTGAAAAGCCGATGCCGCGCTGGTTCATCTACGGCATGGCTGCCTACAGCGAGCGCTTCTTCATCGACAAGAGTGTCGGCGACGAGGGGGACCCGAACTGGGCCCGCAACTTCGGGCTCGGCGAGTTCCGCAAGGGTCCTGGCCTGCGGGAGAACCTCGACGAAGTCTTCACCTTCGCCGTCAACGCGAACGACCTCGAAGGCTCCAATCAGCTGATCTTCGAAGCCGGAGTCATCTCTGCCTTCGTGCTCGATGGTGGCTGCGAGCCCGTTGCGGCGGCACACGAGGCCCTCAGGAAGGCGATCATGGACGGCAGCGACACTGCTGAGCAGACCACGGCGCTGCAAGAGGCGATCAAGGCCAACGCTGACACCATGCGCACCTGGGCTGAGCTCTAGTAGAAGCACGACACCCAGACCGACTAAGAGGCGGCGCTCATTGGAGCGCCGCCTCTTTTTTCATTGGAGCGCCTTTCGGCGTTGGCGGGGAACAGACGTTGTTCCTGGAAGCGGATCTTCTAGACGGACTCGCGCCCGAACGGGCTGCCGCACCAGACCTGGGCCGGGAGTTCGACTAGCACCGAAAGAGACTTAGTTCCTCCCCTTGGGCGAGGAGCGCCAAAGGGCAAGGCCACCCATCCTCGAGCGGCGGCCACCCACGGACCTGCTATGCTGCTCTCAGGAGAATCCATATGAACTACACGATCGAGAGAATGGTCTGTGTCGCGTGTTTGGTCGGACTTCCCTCACTTGCGAGCGCCAACGGTGACCTGATCGCCGCCCAGAGTCAGCGCCTCACGGCCGACGTGCCGGTCCCGAACGGATTCTTTGCAACCAAGATTGCAATCGATGGCGACCTGATGGTCGTCGGCACCCGGGAGAGCGCGGCCTACGTCTTCGAGCATTCCCAGGACCAGTGGCAGCAGGTCGCGCGCCTCTCGGTGAGCCCTGGCGCCGGTTTCGGGAGCGCGGTCGCGCTGGACGCAGCAAGCGAGACCGTGGTCGTGGGCGGGGGCGCCTTCGTCGGCGGAGACCTGCTGGCGACGGCCTGGATCTTCGAGCGTATCGGCGGAGTCTGGACCCAGATGCAGCGCGTGTCGGTCCCCGATTCCGACGCCTTCTTCGGGGGCGCGGTCTCCGTGGCGATCAGTGGCGACCGGCTGGCGGTCGGCGGTCCCCTGGATCTGGATCTTAGCGATCGCGGACAGGTCGACGTCTTTGGGCGCACGATGGGGACCTGGAACTTCGAGTGTCGACTCGAGCCTCAGTTTCCTCAGGACGAGGACTTCTTTGGCTGGTCAGTGGACATGGATGGCACGACGGTCGTCGTCGGCGCCTACGGTGACGACGGTGCCGCCACCCAGACCGGAGCAGCCTACGTCTTCGACCTGGACGTGAGCTGCTCCACGCCCCAGCGCCTGTCCGACATGACGTCGCCGTCGAACAGCTTGGCCTTCGGCTGGTCCGTGGCCGTCGACGGGCCCCGTATCGCTGTGGGGGCCCGATTCGATACGACCCATGGTTCGATGGGGGGAGCCGTGGTTGCCTATGAGAACATGGGCGGCAACTGGACCGAGGTGGACAAGCTCACTCCGGCCGGCGCGCAGGCCGGAGACTGGTTCGGTTTCGATGTGGACCTGGACGGCGACCGACTTGTCGTTGGAGCGAATCTCGACGACGCGGCCCTGGTCGGAGAGGGCTCGGTCTACCTCTACTCCTGGGACGGAGCCGGCTGGTGCGAGGAGCAGCGCGTGAACGCAGCGGATGGACAGGTGAGCGGTCGTTTCGGCGAGGCGGTCGGTATCGATGGCGGGCGCTTCGTGGCAGGCACCTTTGGCGCTGGCTCGCCCGCCGCATCGGGCGTCGCCTACGCATTCGAGTTTGGAAGCGAGCAAGGGTCGCCCTATTGCCAGGGCGGAATCAACTCGATCGGCTTGGCTGCGGGGATCACCAGCTTCGGGAGTGCCCTGGTCGCCGACGACGACTTTCACCTCCTGGCAACGGACGCTCCACCGAATCGATTCGGACTCTTTTTCTACGGGCCGAACCAGGTCCAGGTGCCGCTCGACAACGGTTTTCGCTGTGTCGGTGGCATGACCCAGCGGCTGTATCCGATCCTTCGCACCGACCCCGCCGGTGCCCTTCAGCGTCGGATCAGCCTCTCCAGCGAACCCGGCTTGAGTACCATCGGGAACGCGGCGCCGATCACCATGAATTTCCAGCTCTGGTACCGCGACGGCGGCTCTTCGAATCTGACCGACGGCGTCGAGGTGTCGTTTCAGTGATCTGGATGAACCGGTCCAGGCCGGATCGCTAGACCCTCGTGACGAGGGTCTAGCGTCCTGGATCTCAGACCTCGACCGGGACCTCCTCCAGCGCGCGGACCTCGAAGCGGCCGTCCGAATAATCGACCAGAGCGGTCTGCCCCGGCGCGATCCTGTCCGAGAGGATGGCTTCCGCAATCGAGTTCTGGACATGCCTCTGGATCGCACGCTTCAGGGGGCGGGCGCCGAACTCCGGGTCATAGCCCTCGTCGGCCAGCTGTAGCTTGGCAGCGGAGGTGACCTCCAGATTCATGTTCTGCTCGGCGAGGTGTCGGCTCAGACGTTCGAGCTGAATGTCCACGATCGAGCGGATCTGCGGCCTGGTCAGAGCACCGAAGTGCAGGACCTCATCGAGCCGGTTCATGAACTCGGGTCGGAAGAACTGGTCGGCCTGTTCCTGGCTGCGCAGGTTGCTGGTCATCAGCACCAGGGTCTGGGTGAAGTCGACCGTGCGACCCTTGCCATCGGTCAGGCGGCCCTCGTCGAGTAGTTGCAGCAGGGTGTTGAAGACATCCGGGTGGGCCTTCTCGACCTCGTCGAAGAGCAAGACGCAGTGCGGCTTGCGGCGCACGGCCTCGGTCAAGGCTCCGCCCTCGTCGTAGCCGACGTAGCCCGGTGGCGCGCCGATGAGGCGCGCAACGGCGTGCTTCTCCATGTATTCGCTCATGTCGATGCGGACCATGTTGGCCTCGTCGTCGAACAGGAAATGCGCGAGGGACCGGGCGACCTCGGTCTTGCCCACGCCCGTGGGGCCGAGCATGAGGAAGGACCCGATCGGGCGCGAGGTCTCCTGCAGTCCTGCGCGCGCGCGGCGTACGGCCTGGGCGATGGACTTGATCGGGCCTTCCTGACCGACGACGCGCTCGCTGACCAGCTTCTCCATCTGGATGAGCTTCTCACGCTCGGTCTCCAGGAGGCGCGTGGCCGGGATGCCCGTCCAGCGACTGACGACCTGCGCGATCATCTCGGCGTCCACGGCTTCGGGCAGGAGTGCCCCCTCGGCCTGCACGGCCTCGAGTTTCCTCGTCGAGGCTTCGATATCGGCCTCGGCCGCCGGCAGCTCGCCGAATCTGATGGTTCCCACACGCTCGTAGTCGCCCGCGCGTTCCTGCTTTTCAGCCTCGGCGCGCAGGCTCTCGAGCAACAACTTGCCGGCCCGGATCGAGAGGATGAGCTCCTTCTCGGTCGTCCAGCGGGCTCGTACCGCACTCGCCGCTTCGCCCAGGGACGCCAGCTCCGCGCCGATTTCATTCAACCGGCCGGCGTTGTCGACGCTGTCGCTCTCCTGGTCGTGCTGGAGTGCTGCGCGCTCGATCTCGAGGCGACGAATGTGGCGCTCGATCCCGTCCAGCTCGGGCGGAAGGGAGTCGATTGCAGTCCGCAGCTGCGCGGCTGCCTCGTCGACGCAGTCGATGGCCTTGTCCGGCATGAAGCGGTCGGTAATGTGTCGATCCGCCAGGCGTGCCGCTGCAATCAGGGCTCCATCCTGGACGCGCACCCCGTGGTGCACTTCGTAGCGCTCCTTGAGGCCCCGCAGGATCGCCACCGTGTCCTCGACCGAGGGCTCGTCCACGAGAACCGGAAGAAACCTTCGCTCAAGGGCCGCGTCCTTCTCGACGTGCTTGCGGTACTCGTCCAGAGTCGTCGCGCCGATGCAATGCAGCTCCCCCCGAGCCAGGGCTGGCTTCAGCAGGTTGGCCGCGTCGACGGCACCTTCCGAGGCCCCGGCGCCGACCAGGGTGTGCATCTCGTCGATGAACAGGATCACGTCACCGTTCGCTTCTGCGATCTCCGCCAGCACGGCCTTGAGCCGCTCCTCGAACTCACCCCGGTACTTCGCTCCGGCGAGCAGGGCTCCGAGGTCGAGGGACATCACGCGCTTGCCCTTCAGGCCATCCGGAATGTCGCCGGCCACGATGCGGTTCGCCAGGCCCTCGACGATGGCCGTCTTGCCGACTCCCGGATCGCCGATCAGTACGGGGTTGTTCTTGCGCCGTCGCGACAGGACCTGGATCGTGCGCCGGATCTCCATGTCGCGGCCGATTACCGGGTCCAGCTTCCCGCCGGACGCATCGGCGGTCAGATCGTGTGCGTACTTGGCCAGGGCGTCGAAGGTGTTCTCCGGATTGGGGCTGGTCACGCGACGCGAACCCCGGACCTCGCTCAGTGCGGTTTCGATTCTCTCCGGTGTGATTCCACGCGCGCTGAACAGGTCGGTGACCTCGGGGCCGCCCGCACGGGCAAGGGCAACCAGCAGGTGTTCCGTGGAGACGTACTCGTCGCCCATCGAGGTCGCGAAGCTCTCCGCGCTCGCGAGGACCTGCGCCATGGTCTGGGAGATGGCCAGTTGTGGCGGGCTGGCCTGGGTTCCCGTCGCGCGAGGGAGTGCCTCGAGCAGCGCGCCCAGCTCGCCGGCAAGGGCCCTGGGTTCCGCCGAGAGCTTGTCGAGCAGGGACGACATGATGCCCTCGGGCTCCGAGAGCAGGCCCGCCGCCAGGTGGGTGGGGGTGAGCTCCGCATGGCCAGAGGCCTGGGCGAGCTCCTGGGCCCCGGTTAGGATTTGCTTCGAGCGATCGGTAAACGGCATTTGCATGGTGAGACCTCCTGTGATCCGGGGGGAGGAATGCAAGCGCCATGCCGGGCAGCAAAGTGGACTTGGGGGCTCTCAGCGGGGGGCAGGGTCCCACGGCGGCGCCGATTCGGCATGCCGAACTGTCAAAACGGCGGTTTCGGTGACCGCCGGGTCAGGGCCAGGCCTAGGCCCCCAGCTCCCCGAGGTAGTGGTCGATTGCGTAGTCCAGCCAGCGGCGGCTCCCGTAGGGCGTGGCCTCCCGACTCAGATAGCCGACGTGGCCTCCGCTGCCCTCGATGTGGACGTGGACCTTGTCGGAGACCTCAGCCTGGGCCAGGGGTTCGGGTGGCACGAACGGGTCATCGCCGCTGGAGATGATGACCGTCGGCACCGGGATCGTGGCGAGCCTGTCAAAGGTAGAGCAGCGAGCGTAGTAGTCAGCGGCGTCGGCGAATCCCGACTGCGGTGCAGTGAAGAGCTCATCGACCTGGTTGAGAGTGGCCAGGATCGGGATCCGTGTAAGCGAGTCGAGGAGACCGGCGGCGTGACGGTCGCGGATGGCGCTGCGGCAGTGGTGGACGAAGCGCAGGTCGTAGATCCGATTGAGCCCCGCAGAGATCCTCTTCGAGGCGAGCGCCAGGTCGATGGGGGGATTGACAGCGATGGCGGCCTGCGGGAGCGGGTGGGTGGGGGCGCCGAGTTGCAGCAAAAGCGCGTTTCCACTGAGGGAGAAGCCGATCATGATCCGGCGCGCGTGTGGCAGGTGCTGGTCGGCGTACTCGAGGGAGCGCGCCAGGTCGTCGCTGCGTCCGGAGTGGTAGGCGCCGCTTGCCAGGCCGGCGCCCTCTCCACATCCGCGGTGGTTGACCGCAAGTACGGAGTGCCCTCGGCCCCGACAGACGCCCGCGATGCGCCGGATGTAGTCCGCGCTGCTCGAGCCTCCGAGTCCGTGAAACAGCAGTACCAGCGTCTCGGGTTGGGCACCCGGGTGGTCCGGATCCCGTCCGCGGAAGAAATGTGCGCGCAGGCGATCACCAGCGGAGACTTCGATGGTGTGTGTCTCCACGTCCGGTGCGCCCTGGGCGATGCGCGGGCCGCTGGAGGGTAAGAGGTGGCCCAGAATCGTCTGCGCATGGCCGCCGCGCGCCCAGAGTGGTGGACGGCAATCGATCGGGCGAACGAGATTCACGCGCGACCTCGGTCAGGGGGTGGCGAAGCGCGGGCCGAGCGTGGGCAGCAGCGTTGCAAGGGAATGTCCCTGTGGGTCCTGGACCTGCAGCAAGGCCTGCACGCTGCCGCTCGTGTCCGTCGATGGGGGCGCGGCGGGTCCAGCGCTCTCCACGCCTTCTGCAAATGCGGCGACGGCCATGACCCGGTACAGGATCTCGGAGGCAGGCCGACGTGCGAGGGCCAGTAGACGCTCGTAGCGCTGCGCGGGTGTACAGTCGGTCCCCGGAGGAATTCCCACCTCGACCAACGCCAGGTCGAGCAGGTCAGCGAGGGCCGAGAGGTAGTCGCTGTCGACGGACCGGGGCATCGGTATGGCCGCGTGTCGATCCAGACCCTCGATGCCCGCCTTGATCCGCAGGGTGCTCACGAGATCGGCTCCGATCTGCTCCATGGTCTGGCCTACGTCTCCGTTTACCGACCGCCGAAGCTCGGCGATCTGGGTTCCGCCAGTCACGTCCCACACGATGACTTCGAGCCAGGACTGCCCCAGGTCGCGATAACTATGGCAGCCGACCAGGTAGTCGCAGGCCTCGGCTTCGCAGGCACTCTGCATCCTCGGGAAATCATAGCGACCGACCTGTTGCAGCAGCCCTTGCTCGTCGTTGTAGGGGAGCGTGCAGTCCGCACGCGCCTCGGTCGTCAACGAAAGGAGCTCGGTCAGGTAGACCGGCAGCATTGCAACCTGCAGTGACCGCTCTGATTCGGCCTGGCGCTCCGTGGGGTCCAGGCTAGAGGCCGCGTCGGAGGCTGCGAAGCAGGTCACGCGCGGAGAGGTGGGCGGTTTGACCGGTAGCAGGGTCAGGGCTTCGCGCAGCAGTCGACCCCATAGTGGGGCTCGATATGAAAAGGTGCGCAGGGGCGCGGTCGGATCGACCGGAGGTGCTGGGCGTTGCAGGCGCGCCGGGCGCGGCGCGGTTGCCTTGCCCGGGGCGAATTCGAGGACGAGTTGCCCTTCCGCGTCGGTCTCGATTTCCTCTTCCGGTTCGAGAGATGTCCCGAGCTCCTCGAAGTGATGAGCGAGCAATGGCAATTCGCGCTCGAGCAGGTCGCTCACGATTGCGCGACCCTTCTTGAGACGCTCGAAGATGCCCTGGACATTCGGGTCCGGGTCGGAGCCTGTGGTAGAGCTCTCCAGATCGCCAAGCTCGCGCGCTAGCGCCACCAGGTCCTCGATGCGCCCCGCATCGGCCAGCTCGTAGACGACCGTGTGGGTCGCCTTGCCATCGCCGCTCGAGCGCGCGATGGCCGAGCGGAAGCAGTCCAGCGCGATCCCATCTTCGCCCCGTGCCAGGGCCAGGCGACCGAGCTCCACTTGGGGTCTCCACGCTCCCGGTTCGCCCGCGATATCGACCAGGCAGGCTTCGACCGCATCTCCATCGACCTGGCCTTTCGTATCCCGATTGCCGTTTCCGAGGGTTCCGAATGGCGCCTCGGCCGAGGGCTCGCGGTAGGTGTCTCTCCAACGGTCGAGAGTGTCCCGGTCGTTGGGATCGAGGGCCAGGGAGCGGCGCAGGAGCTCCCGTGCCGCGCGCCGTTCGCCGGACATCGCGTGCAGGCGCCCGAGCTCGGCGAGAATGGTCGCGGATCCTCCCGCCGCATCGATATGTGCTTGCAGGACGCCCTTGGCGGCCTCGAGATCGTTCGCGCCCCTGAGAATGCGAGCGAGCAGGCAGGCGCAAGTGCTGCTGCTCGGCCGCAGGGCCGTCAGGCGTTCGGCGGCCAGCAGCGCAGAGCGGTCGAGTCCGTCTTCGAGCGCGAGTTCGGCCAGGGTTCGAAGGCGCTCGGCGTCGTCCCATGCGGCTTCAACTTCTGCGGGCAGTACGGCCTCGCGCCATTCGCCGGGCGCGAATCTTGTATGGGTCCCATCCGGCTCGAAGAGCTGAACGCCGCTCGCCGCGGGTACTGCGTCAGGCGTCTCGGGTGAGCGGGTCATGCGTGGACGCAGGTCTCCAGGCAGGTGGCCGCCAGGATCACCCGTTCGGATTCCTCGAGCGGCATCAATGGTGCGCGAACGGCGTCGCTGCAACGACCGAGCATGGCCAGGGCAGCCTTGACCGGGATTGGATTGGTCGCGATCGAAAGGGCGCGCACCAGGGGCAGGACGACCCGCTCCAGTTCACCGGCCTGGTCGGGGTCGCCGCTCGGGCGCAGGGCGCGCAACCATTCGCTCACCGCCTCCGGAAGCAGGTTGCCCACGACGTTCACGGCTCCAACGGCGCCCAAGCGCGTAAATTCCGGGATGAGCGAGTCCTCACCGCAGAAGACTGCCAGCCCGCTGTCGCGACACACCGCACGAACGCGCTGGACCGAAGTGGTCGCTTCCTTGATGGCGACCACGTTCTCGTGTCGACGCCCGATCTCCCGTGCCCAGGTCGGCAACAGGTCGACCCCGGTCCGCCCCGGCACGTTGTAGAGCACTACGGGCAGGTCCGTCGCCTCGGCTACCAGGCCGAAATGGTGCGCCAGTCCGCGCTCATCCGGGCGGTTGTAATAGGGGGTCACCACGAGCAGGGCGTCCGCCCCGGCCTCGGCCGCTGCAATCGCGTTTGCGACCGTGCTGCGGGTGTCGTTCGTTCCAACCCCCGCCACGACAGGTATGCGGCCGCGGGTCCCCTCGACGGCTGTCCGCAAGAGGGCCAGTCGCTCGGACCCGGAGAGGGTGCAGCTCTCGCCGGTCGTGCCGTTGACCACGATCCCGTCGGTTCCGCGCTCTACCTGCTCCTCGACCAGGTCGCGATAGCAGACCAGGTCGACGCAGCTGGCATGGATCGATCGCGCCGAGAACGGCGCCGGCAATGCGACCAGGCTGCCGCGCAGGGAACACCTCATGGTCTATCTCCCTTCCCTATCTGACTCACCGGAAGGCCGAGCGCATTTCGCCGACCGCCTGGGCCACGCCGACCATGAGAGCTCGTGCGACGATCGAGAATCCGATATTGAGCTCTTCGAGATTCGGCAAGTGGGCCACCGGGCCCACATTCATGTAGTCGAGGCCGTGGCCGGCGTTGACGCGCAGGCCTGCCTTCTGAGCGTAGCGCGCGGCTGCTTGCAGGCGCTCCAGTTCAATCCGCCGGTCCGCGTCCCGGACGTTTGCGTAGCGACCCGTGTGCAATTCGACGAAGGCTGCTGAGGTCTCCGCCGCCGCATCGATCTGGCTGAAGTCCGGGTCGATGAACAGACTCACCTGCGCACCGCTCTTGGCCAGTTCGGGCACGAGCTCGATCAGGCGTCCCTTCTCCTGATTCACATCCAGGCCGCCCTCGGTCGTGAGCTCCTTGCGATTCTCGGGCACGACACAAAAGGCGTCCGCACCGCTTTCGAGGGCGATGCCCACGATCTCAGGGGCGAGGGAAATCTCAAGGTTCAGGAGTGTCTTGATCGACTCGCGCAACTGGGCGACGTCGTCGTCCTGAATGTGGCGGCGATCGGTGCGCAGGTGGCAGGTGATGCCCTGAACGCCGGCTCGCTCCGCGGCCAGGGCCCACTCGATGGGATCGGGCGACCCCTCCTTGCGCGCTTGGCGCAGCGTTGCGATGTGATCGACGTTTACGTGCAGACGAGGCCTCATTCTGGGCGAGTCTATGTATGCGCATGGAGAGGCCCAGCCCGGGCTCCGTTCGGCGACGTAAGCTGTTTTTTGGTAATGGTTTATGGCGTAGGCTTGCGCCTCTCGAGGCGCTCTTCCGCCCCGTTTGCAGGGCCGCATGCACGAGCCAGGCCCGTCTGACCACCTCGATTCTCGATCAACGCCGGGATGCGTACCGCGGTCCGGTCCCGTAGCCTGCGCCCGTGCGCATTCTCGCTGGAACGTTCTCCGGTCGGCGACTGGCTTCCCCATCCGATCGAGGCACGCGTCCCATGCTGGCGCGCGTCAGGGAGTCCCTGTTCGCGATCCTGGGCGATGTGGTCGAGGACGCCGCAGTGCTGGACCTGTTCTCCGGGACCGGAAGCCTGGGCTTGGAGGCCCTCAGCCGCGGCGCATCCTCGGTGATGTTCTTCGAACGCGACCGTCGTGCTGCGGCCAAGCTGTCCGAGAACGTCGCGGCTCTGGATGTGGGCGACTGCACAAAGATCGTGCGTGGCGATGCACTGCACGCCTCGCGCTGGGAGCTCGGTTCCGGTGACCGGGCCGAGGAGGCAAAGGGTCCCTGGGCGCAGATCGCATTGCTGGATCCTCCCTACCCCATGTTCGACGACATCAAGGGGCGCGCCGCCCTGATCAAGGCTCTGGATGGGATCGTGACAGACGTGCTCACGCCGGGAGGTGTGCTCGTGCTGCATACCCATCCACGGGTCAGGCTCGAGGATGACCTCCCCGATGGTGTCTGGAATGATCGGCGCGTCTACGGAAATACCGCGCTGTGGTTCATGTGGAAGTCCCCCGGCGAGGACTCGCAGGATGTGTCGGGCGATGACGCCGGGCCAGACGAATCCGGGGGAGACCAGTGACGAGAATGCGCGGTCGTCTCTTGCTTCATGGCGAGCTGGTCGTCGGAGAGCTTTCATTGGTTGGGGATCGCATCGGGCAGGTCGACCGGGCGACGGGCAAGATCGCGGATGAAGCCTCACTGCCGGTCATCGCGCCCGGCCTGATCGATCTGCACGTGCATGGTTTTGGCGGCCACGACCCGCTCGACGACCTGGCTGGAATGGCCCGTTCCCTGGCCCTCGCGGGCACTACGGGCTTTCAGCCGACCTTGTTTCCCCGGGATCCATCGCTCCTCGGCGAGGACGTATCAGCTGTCGATCGCCAGGCCGAGGCCGTCGCCGGCCAGGCGGGCCGGGCGCGCCCGCTCGGGATCCATCTCGAGGGTCCATTCCTCAATCCGGATGCGGCCGGCGCTATCCCCGTCGATGACCTGGCGCTCCCGTCCGTTGCCAGCCTGGGCGCCATCCTTGGAAAGGCCACGGGTGCGGGCCGCGGTGTGCGACGCATGACGGTTGCGCCCGAGCTGTCCGGAAGCGCCGACCTCGTTCGCGAACTCCTGCGCTCCGGTGTCCAGGTTTCGCTGGGCCACTCCCGGACCAGCGCCCGAGATGCGCGTACGGCCCTCGCACAGGGCGCGACGACCGTCACTCACCTGTTCAACGCGATGGGTCCGCTGCATCATCGCGAGGTCGGCCTCGCGGGCGTCGCCTTGACCGATGGCGCCGCGTTCGCGGAGATCATCGGCGATCTGATCCATGTGGGTCGCGATGCCTTCGAGCTGGCCCTGGCCGCGCGCGGACCGGCCGGGCTATGCCTGGTCAGCGACGCACTGAAGGGGGCGGGTACGGGCTGCGACGCCTTTCATTGGCACGGCCGCGAGCACGTGGTGCGGGACAAGACGGCCTATTATCCGGCGGCGGGCGAGGGTGGCGAGCCGCAGCTTGCCGGCAGCGCTTGCTCTCAGCTCGAGATGGTCCGAACGTTGACGGGCGCCGGTGTCGTGGGACTCGCGGACGCCCTGGTCATGGCTACGGGCACGCCGGCGCGAGCCCTCGGTCTCGACGGAGAGGTCGGCGTCCTTTGCAGCGGGGCGCGGGCTGATCTGATCGTCCTGAAGGGTGAGGGCCTCGAGCTGGCCGAGGTGTGGGTGGCTGGCCAGCGCTGCCATCCCGCCTGAGGGCCTGCCGTGATTCTGGATGCCCGGCCCTGTTGGGGTGGGTCAACTCCTTCGGGATTCCTGCCGATAGACCACAGAACACCCAGCCATGACCCCGTTGCCCCTAATTCTGGCCGTTTCGGCGGCGTTATCGAGCCTCCCGTCAAGCCGGCCCGGCCCGACTGACCGGTCGGTCACTCGTGAAGGGAGGGTCGAGACCATCGCCCACGAGCAGCTGGAACACGAACCCGGCTCATTCGTGGGCCGCGAGCTGCGTCTGGTGCTGCAATTCCACTCCCTGGAAGAGAGCTGGAACCCCTTCCTGACCCGCTTCTCCCCGGCGGACTACGTGGCCGTACGGGGCTGGACCGACGCCCAACTTCCGTGGCTGCAAGGGGACTTCGAGCGCCGCCCGGTGCGTGTCTTCAGCCGACGAAGTGAGCTCGCCCTCGATCACTTCTTTCGGATTGCCCGGCCCCACGAGCGCATCGCCGTCGTCGGCGTTGTGCGAGAGGTCTTCGCCGGCCAGCCGTGGTTCGAGGTCACGAGCGCAGAAATCCTCCCGCGCTCGATTCCGGAGGGCAGTGTGCTGCACGTCATCCGAGCCCTCGACTTCGAGCAGAAGCACGCCTTCCGCCTGGCCCTCGGCGAGCTCGAACGAGCCAGCGCTGCCCCCTTGCCGAAGCACGCGCTGGACGCCGTCGGCAAGATCCAAAGGCGCTGCGAGGCCGCTTCAAGGCGCTAGCGAGAGCCGTCACCTGAAGAGCCAGCCGGCTGCCCTCGTTTCAACGGGACACGCCGCCACGCGCATCATGGTCGCGGTATAGTCTCGGGGTGTCCCATCGAAATAAAAAGGCGCGTGCGCGCTGGCCGTGGATCACGGCCCTGACCGTCATTCCCCTCGGCGTGGTCCTCTACCAGAGCCTGGCCGAGGAACGGCTGGACCCGGACAAGCTGCTACCACCCAGCGCCGAGCGCGCGGCGAATGCGCGGGCAGTGCTCGCCGCGCCCGCGGCGACGGCGGGGGAGCAGGCTGCGGAGCATGGTCGCCAGGGGCGACAATTCTACGATCAGTGGCGCTTCGACGAGGCGCGCACGGCGCTGGAGCTGGCGCTCGAACTCGATCCGGATCTGGCGGATGCCTATTGCGACCTCGGACTGGTCGAACTGCGCCAGCCGGGTGACCTGCTGAGATCTGTGGCCCTGTTCGAGCGGGCCATGGAGCTGGATCCGGAAGACGGGCGCTTTCCGCTCGGATTGGCGGGTGCCATCACGGCCCAGATCATGAACGCGGGAAGCCTGTTGAAGGGTGCCACGCGCATGCCGCGCATCAAGGAGCTCTTGCAGCTTTCGGTCGAGCTCGATCCGGACGAGCTCGACTCGCGCAAGGCGCTCTTCCATTTCTACCTGCTCCTGCCGGGATTCCTGGGCGGCGGAATGGAGAAGGCCGAGGAGCAGGCGCGCGAGCTTCAACGTATCGATAGCGCGGAGGGCCTCATCGCCCGCGCGAGTATCGAGTACCGCGAGGAGCGCCACGAAAGTGCGGAGGCGCTCTACCGCCAGGCCGTTGCAGAGAGTCCGTCCTACGGACCCGCGAGGCATGCGCTTGGGAATTACCTCATCGGTCAGGAGCGGTTTGACGACGCCGTCCCGCCTCTCGAGGAGTACGCACGCATAGACGCGGCTGACCCCGAGGCGCACGACAGCTTGGGTGCCGGCTACCTCAAGGCAGGCCGCCATGCCCAGGCCGAGGCCAGCCTGCGCCGAGCTCTGGAACTCAATCCGGATTCGCTCTCCGCCACCATGCATCTGGCGGACTGCCTCGATCAGACCGGTGACGAGGCGCGGGCCGGCGCCCTCTACCGCGAGGTTTGGGAGCGAGTGCAGGAAGGGCCCTGGGCCAAGAAGGCGCGGGAATGGCTCGACGAGCAGGGGTCAGACTGACCCCTGCAAGGGCATTCCTGGCCCATGAAACCGCCTGGGAGACCGATTTAGAGCTCGCCCGCCATCGAGGGCGGGTCCGGGCTCGACGCTGACCGAGGGTCCGGGGTAATCTGTCGGGCTTGGCCACCCGGCTCCAAAGTCAAATCATGTCCCTTCGTGAACCCCTATGTTTCGCGCCACTCGCCCTCAGCAAGGTCTGGGGTGGGGATCGGCTGAGGCGCTATCTGAGCGACTCGGACGGGTCCGAGGGCCCGGTCGGCGAGGTCTGGCAATTGTCGGATCGCGACGGCGCGAGCTCGGTCGTGGTCGGCGGTGCATTCGAGGGTCGTTCCCTGCGTGGCCTGATGATGTCGGAGAAGGAGGCGATCCTCGGTGACGACCGTGCCCGCGGCTGTGACTACTTCCCCTTGCTCGTCAAGCTGCTCGACTCGGCCGACAGCCTCTCCGTTCAGGTGCACCCCGATCGTTCGGCCGCACGCGCCCTGGGTTGTGGTGCGCTCGCGAAGAGCGAGGCCTGGTATGTGATGAGCACCGAACCAGGCAGCCAGATTCATCTCGGGCTCAAGCCCGATGTAGACGCCACGACCTTTGCCGAGCACGCCGCCTCGCCGGATGTGGTCGACCTGCTCGAGGTCTACCCGGTGCGCGCTGGACAGTTTGTCTACGTCCCGGCCGGCACGGTGCACTCGATCGGCGCCGGGATCACGCTCGCGGAGATCCAGGAGAATTCGGACACGACCTACCGCATGTTCGACTGGGGCCGCGTCGGTCTGGACGGGAAGCCCCGTGAGATCCAGCTCGAGGAGTCCCTGAGATCGATCGACTACGGCCAGGAGCTGAAGGGGCCCTTCGACGCCCTGGATGCCGACGGCCCGCTTCTCGACTGCGAAGCGTTTCGCATCGATCTGTTGCTCGCGGATACCGACGAGCTCGCCGATGGGACTCCTGCAGTGCTGATCGTTCTGGAGGGCCGTGGGCAAATTGATTGGGAAGAGGCGAGTGCTTCACGCGCGGTGGAGGCTGGCCAGACCTGGTTGCTGCCAGCAGACGTTGGGCGCCGCTCCATAAATGGAGCCAGCAAGATTTTTCGCGCGCTGCTAGTGCGACTTGGAAGGAATGATAGTGATGGCTGATTCAAATCGACGGCGCTCGCGATCGACGACCGGACGCCAGTCTGGCAAGGCACGTACGAACTACCCCGCCAGCTCCTCTTCGGCGCGGGAAGAGAAGGCTACGAGCCAGGATGGTGCTGTACGCCTCAACAAGTACGTCGCCGACCACGGTGTCGCCTCCCGTCGAGCCTGCGACGAGCTGATCCTCGAGGGCAAGGTGATGGTCGATGGTGCGCCGGTGACGAGGCTGGGCACGAAGATCTTGCCCCACGAGCAGCGGGTCGAGATCGACGGCTTCATCTTGCGGCCGGAGAACGCCAAGCGGCGCTACTACCTGCTCAACAAGCCCGCCGGCGTGCTGTGCACGAATGAACGGCGGGAGACCCGTCCGCGCGCCATCGATCTGATCACGGCGCGCGAGAAGGGAAGGATCTACACGGTCGGGCGGCTGGACGAGGAGAGCAAGGGACTGATCCTGCTCACCAATGACGGAGAGTTCGCCCAGCGCGTGGCCCATCCCCGCTACGGCGTGCCCAAGACCTATAGCGTCAAGGTACGCGGCCATATCGCCGAGGAGGCCGTGCAGAAGATTCGCGAGGGCGTGCACCTGTCGGAAGGCCGAACGGGTGGTGCGCGCATCATCGTACGGCGCCGCGGCCGCGAGTACTCGGCTCTCGACGTGACCCTGCTCGAGGGCATGAACCGGGAGGTGCGACGGGTGTTTGCACGGGTGGGTCACAAGGTGATCGATCTGAAGCGGATCTCGATCGGAGCGTTGACGGTCCGCGGTCTGCGCATCGGGAGCTGGCGAGCACTGACACGTGCGGAGGTCGAGTCCTTGTTGTCAGGCGAAAAGGGTGCCGAGCAGGAACCCAGCAACGATCGGCCGGATGCGGGCGAGACCGAAAGCGGTCACGGGCATCCGGAGCGCGTGCGATCGAGCCATGGCCGTGGCCGTGTCTATGGACACACTCGCCGCGAGCGCCAATCCGGACCCGGCGGCCGCTCGCGCGGCCCGAGTCGGTCGGGGCAGACCGGGGGGCAACGCCTCGGGCGCCGACGGTGAGCGTCTCGCGCGGCGACACCCCGCCCGAGATTGCGGGCGCCGAGATCCAGGAGCACCGGCTCAGGAATGGGTTGCGCGTCTTGACCCTGGAGCGCCATCTCGATCCCGTGGTGGCCGTGATGCTCTATTACCGCGTCGGTGCGCGGGATGAGCAGGAGCACGAAGCGGGCCTGTCGCATTTCCTCGAGCACATGATGTTCAAGGGCAGTGCGAACTTTCAAAAGGGTGAGGTCGACCGGCGCGTGACGGCGCTCGGGGGCTCGATCAACGCATTCACGACGCCGGACCACACGGCCTACTGGTTCGAGCTGGCCTCCGACCGTTGGGAAATCGCGCTGGAGATCGAGGCGGACCGCATGTCGCAGCTCTCGCTCGACGAGGCCGAGTTCGATTCCGAGCGCGCGGTGGTCCTCGAAGAGCTCTCGATGGGTGAGGACGATCCGTGGCGCAACCTGACCCATCAGGTCCAGGAGGTCCTGTTTCCGCGGCACCCCTATCGGCGTCCGGTGATCGGCTACGCGGACGTACTGCAGCATCTGACTGTCGCCGACATGCGTGACTTCTACGGGCGCTTCTACGGTCCCGATAACGCGACGCTCGTCTTGAGCGGCGCTGTCGAGCCGAAGTCGGCCCTGAAGCTCGTGCGCAAGCATTTTGGATCCATCGCCCGCCGCTCGGGCCCGGATGCAAGACCGGGCTTTCGCCACACGCACCTCGAGCCCCGCGGAGAACGACGCCTCACGACCCGCTGGGACGATCCGGCCGCCCGGTTGTGCATGGCATGGCCGACCGCCGCATTCACGACGGAGGACGATTTCGCCCTGGACCTGGCCGCGACCGTGCTCTCGAGTGGTCGACTCTCGCGGCTGTACCGGCGCATCGTGCTCGAGCGTGGCCTGGCCACCAGCATTTCGGCGAACAATGACGCACGGGTCGACGGCGGATCCTTCTGGATCATGGCCCAGTGCGTTCAGGGCGTGGCGCCCGAGGACCTCGAGCGCGCGATCGACGAGGAGATCAGCCTGCTGTGCGACAAACTGGTGGGTGCGGCCGAGTTCTCGCGCGCCAAGAAGTCCCTGGCTGCCGCCGCCGCATACGAGGGTGAGACTGTCACCGATCTGGCAGAGGACATTGGTGCCTACGCCGTTGATGCGGATTGGCCCCTCGCTCTGGAGCGCACTGCAAGCCGCAACCGGGTCACGAGTTCGCGCATGCGCGCCTGTGTGCAGCGCTATCTGACGCCCCAGCGGCGAGTCCTGGGGTGGAGCTTGCCGGATACGGTGGCGGCACGATGACCGGCGTGACAAGAGCTGCCGTGAAGGCGAGTTCGACGGGCGCGGGACAGGTGCCGACCATCGCCTTCGAGCGCGAGCGCTTCGAACTCTCGTGCGGTGCCATCCTGCTCGTTTCCAGACGTCGGGGCGCACCCGTTTTTTCCGTGCGCGCTCAGATCCGTGGCGGAGCCTCGCGCGATCCAGCGGGGGCCGAAGGTACAGCCTTTCTGGCCGGGCGTTTCGTGGACCAGGGCACGGCCGACCACACCGAGGAGGAGATCGCGAATCTGCTCGAGCCCGTCGCGGGTGAACTGGTTGGCGACGCCAACGGAGTGGGGGGCTCGGTAGCCGGGCCGGCCTGGAAGCAGCTGCTCGGGATCATCGCGGAGACGCTGATCAAGCCCTCCTACCCGGACGAAAAGGTCGCACGCCAGAAGGGTCGGCTACTCAGCCAGCTCCAGGTCGAGCAGGACGATCCGCGGGTGCAGGGCACGCGCAACTTTCGCCGCCTCGTATATGGTGACCACTGGTTGGGGAGGGCCGCCTACGGGACCTTCGAGAGCGTATCCGGGATCGAGGCCAGCCACCTGCGCGAGCACCACTCCAAACACTGGATTGCGCGGCGCTGCGTTATCGCCGTGTGCGGAGATGTGGATGGGAAACGAGTTCGGGCGCTACTGGAAGAGCTGCTACGCGACTGGACTCCCGGAACGCCCTTCGACCCTGAAGCCTCTACCTTTCCGCGGCTCGGCAAGCGAGTGGCCGCATTTCGGGCCAAGCGGAAGCAAGTGCACGTCTTTCTGGGGCACCTCGGAATTCCTCGCAGTCATCCCGACTACGCCGCGCTGACCGTCATGGACCACGTCCTGGGCGCCGGGCCCGGGTTCACGAACCGCGTCTCGCGCAAGTTGCGTGACGAACAGGGTCTTGCCTACAGCGTGTACTCCGACATTCACTCCTCCGCGGGTGTCCTGCCCGGGACTTTCGTGGCCTACATCGGTACGTCGCCCGAGAACGTGCCCACCGCCGTGGCCGGGATCCTGCGGGAGATCCGGACGATGCAGAAGAAGCGAGTCCCGCTTCCCGAGCTGGATGTCGCCAAGAACTACCTCATCGGTTCCTTCGTGCTTGGATTCGAACGCTCCGGGCGGCGTGCGAGCTACATGATCGCGGAGGAAATCCACAAGCTCCCCGCGGACAACCTGTTGACCCTGCCCGGAAAGTTCGCCGCGGTGACCCCCGATGACGTGCTGCGTGTGGCGCGCGAGAACCTCCATCCGGATTCCTGTTGCCTCTCGACCGCGGGCCCGACGCCGAAGCGCGAACTGCGCGCCATGCTCGACGGCTCTTGAAGCCGGGCGGATCGCCCGCACTTCGCGCCCGCAGGATTTTCGGCCGAAGCTCTATGAGCTATTCCTGGAGATCCAGGCCTTGACCTGATCTTCGAGGATGTCCAGGGGCATCGGGCCAAGGGTCAGGATCAGGTCGTGGAACTCGCGCACATCGAATTCAGGGCCCAGGACGTTCTGGGCACGCGAGCGCAGGGACTGGATCTTGAGCATCCCGATCTTGTAGGCGGTCGCCTGTCCAGGCATCACGATGTAGCGTTCGATGGCCTTGACGCAGTCGCCTTCGGGATTCGGCGTGTTCTCCAGCAGGTAGTCGATGGCCTCCTGGCGCGTCCAGCGCATGCGGTGGATGCCCGTGTCGACGACCAGGCGGCATGCGCGCCAGAGTTCCATGGCCAGGCGACCGAAGTCCGAATAGGGATCCTCGTAGAGCCCGATCTCCTTCGGAATGAACTCGGTGTAGAGGGCCCAGCCCTCGCTGTAAGCGGTGTACGTGGCGTAGCGACGGAAGCGCGGGAGGTTCTCGAGCTCTGCGGCCACGGAGAGTTGCATGTGATGCCCCGGGATGGCCTCGTGATAGGCCAGGGCCTCCATCTGGTACTTCGGCATGCTTCCCATGTCGAAGAGATTGGCGTAGTAGACGCCCGGGCGTGAGCCGTCGGGGCTCCCTCGTTCGTAGAAGGCCTTGCCCGCGGACTGCTCGCGATAGGGTTCGACGGCGCGCACGACAAAGGGCGCCGCGGGGATCGTGACGAAGAGCTCATCCAGGCGCCCACGCATGACGTCGATGATCTCGGTTGCACGGGCCAGGTAGTCCCGGCGGCCCGCATCCGTATTCGGATAGAAGAACTGCTCGTCGCTTCGCAGGTAGGTGAAGAATTCCTGCAGGGAGTCCGACCGCCCGAGCTTCTCGCAGATGGCACCCATCTCTGCGTGGATTCGCCGCACTTCGTCCAGGCCCAGGTCGTGGAGATTGCGGGGATCCACCGTGGTCGTCGTGGCCTTGCGCAGGGCGTATGCGTAGAACTTGTCGCCGGTAGGGTGCTTCCAGGCGCCATCGCGGTCGTCAGCGAGCTCGGCCTGCCGCTCGAGGGTGTCGATGAGCTTCAGGTATGCCGGACCGACCGAACGGCGCAGGGCTCGACGTGCCTCTCTCTCGAAACGCTCGGCCTGGTCGTGGGTCAGCTCGAGCTTCGAGACCTTGGAGCGGAAATCCGCCAGCAGGGTGCAGTCGCGCTCCGACTCCTCGAAAGGTCGACCCGTCATCAGGTTGCGGCAGTCTGCGATCACCATGGGGAATACGAATGCGGGTGGGAGGATGCCCAGCTTCTCACGCAATTCGAGATTCCTGATGAGCTCGTCGAAACGTCCGGTGAAACCGTTCAATCGCATGATGTAGGCCTCCGCCTCGGCGGCCGTTTCGATGCGATGGATGTTGATCAGAAAGGCCGGCGTGCCCGAATGGACGCCGTTCATCTGGTTGACCGGATAGTCGTGCAGGCGCCACTCGTACTGCTCGATCTCGCGCCCCAGCTGGGCCTCGAACATTCGATAGTCGAGCTGTGCAGCGCTGGAGAGTTGCTGGAAGCGGAACCTCCTCAGGTTCTTCCGGTCCTGCTGCGCGATCTCGTAGTCCTCGAGTGCGGCCTGCTCCGAGAGATCGTCCCAACGACCAGGTCGTTGCTCGCTGCCCAGGCGGCTCTGCTGTTCGGGACTGCGATCCAGTCGGGTCTGGAATGCCTCTTCCAGGAACACGGCCAGGCGCTGGTCCTCGTCAAGGCGGATATTGGGGTTGTAGCGCGACCGGAAGATACTGCACGAGGCCAGCGTCGTGGCGAGCAGAATCCCGGTCACGCGCATCCGGCGTCGTCGTGCGCTCGGGTCGAGGGGCCGCTGGAGACTGTGATGGAGCATTCGGGAAAGTATAGGAACAGGTCCATGCGCCGATGCGCGCTTCGAGTCGCAATTCTGTTAGACTCTTTGCGGCCAAAGGCTGGAGCTAGACCGTGGAAAACAACCCCAACTCGGACAACATAACCCAAGGGATTCGCATCCAGGCGGCCGCTCAGTTCCTGCCGAGCGAGTCGGATCCGGATGATGGTCGCTTTCTCTTCGTCTACCGCATCCGGATCGTGAACGAGGGGACGCGACGCGTGAAACTCCTTTCGCGTCACTGGGTCATCCTGGACGCACACAAGCAGCGCGAAGAGGTTGTCGGCGAGGGTGTGGTCGGCAAGCAGCCCGACCTGGGCCCGGGTGAGAGCTTCGAGTACACGAGCTATTGCCCCCTCAAGACGAAGTGGGGCACCATGGAAGGCACCTACACCTTCGAGGACCAGGGCACGACTTTCGACGTCGAGATCGGTCGCTTCTTCCTCGTGCCGGCCGTCGACAACGAGCTGGCGGTTTCCTAGCGGCCTGACCGGGGCCGGCCCCGGTCTCGGATCGTGGTGGTATGGTGGAACGCCATGCATATCGCTCTGCTCTCAGCGTTTCTTTCGACTGCGTCGCCCTACCAGGTCGCCCCCGAGGTCCGTCCTGAAACCGCGCCCCATGCCGAGCGGGGCGAACGATTGGAGGCGACCGCATTCGGCCCGGGTGTCATCGAGACCATGCAATCGATGTCGAAGCGGGCCGCGGCCCGCCGCAGCGACTCGGAAGTGGTCTCCCGGACCCGCAACGGGCGCGCGGGCGTGTGGGCCATACCCTCACGCAACGCTGCGGTAGGTGCCCACTCGGGAGTGCGATACGTGACCAATCGCTGGGGCGATCGGCGCATGGGGATTGGCTTCGGCGGCCCCGTTGATCTCGCGGGATTCTGGGTTGCGGGCCAGGCATCACCCGGCGCATGGGCGCCGGCCATCCAGGTCGTCGGCTACATCGAAGGACGCGAGATTGGCCGCACCGACTGGTTCGACGATGTCGGCGCGAGCCCTGTGTGGTTTGAAGTGGACCTCGCGGGCGTGGATCGCGTCGAGGTGCTGGCCGAGCACGCCGTTCAGGGTGCCGGTTGGTACGCGCTTGACGACCTGAGTTTCACCCGTCGCCCGGAGAGTGGAGAGCCGGAACAGGTCGTGCTCGACTTCGAGGATCTTCCCTGGCGGACGGTCCTCACTGGCAATGACTACGGCGGCCTGACCTGGGAGACCGGAACCGGCGACTTCACGCCGCCGGTGCGCGTCATACCGGCACCCCACGCTCCTCCCGGCCCGCCAGCTGCCGATACGGAAACGACGCCGGACACGGAGAGTGTTCCGGATGCTGAGAATCTCCTGGGTGGGGCCACACTCCCGGTCCTCAGCCGTGAATTCCCGGGCGTGAGGATGTTCGAGACGGGTACGGCCTTCATTCCGCCGGACACCTGCGGCGCCGTGGGGATCGATCACTTCGTGTCGATCGTGAACTCGAAGCTGACCGTCTTCGACAAGATCACCGGCGCGCGCCTGGTCGATGTTCCACTCGTTGACTTCTGGATAAGTGACGGACTCGGGGACCCGCGCGTCGTCTTCGACCCGCATAGCCAGCGCTTCTTCGCCCTCGCTTCGAGCGGCCCGTCGACGGCGCGTCTCTACGTCGCGATCTCGCTGACGTCCGATCCAACGGGTTCCTGGTACAAGAACTTCATCGAGGCGGCACAGGGCAGCGACGTGGGACGCTGGCCCGACTACCCGACTCTCGGTGTGGATGCCGAGGGGTTCTACAGCGCCGCATTGATGGTGGGCAACGGTGACCCGATGACCATCTGGGCCATCGACAAGGCGCCGCTGCTCACGGCCACGCCCCAACTCACCACGGTCACCGCCTGGCGTGATAGACCCTTCCAGGGCGCGATCCAGCCCTGTGTGACCTACGGCAATCCACAAGGCGAATACCTGGTTTCACGCCGCTTCGACGGGAGCGCCCTGCGTGTCCGGCGCATCGACGGACCCCTGAGCGCGCCGACCCTGTTCAGCCTCGGGCCGATCCTGACCCCGACCAATCTGGCCGCGAACGGTGCCCCTGCCATGGGCAGTGTCACGAACATCTCCACCGGCGATACGCGCCCGATGAATGCCGTCTATCGAGACGGGTCGATCTGGACGGCGCACACGATTCGCGCCAGCGGGCGCGCTGCCTGTCGGTGGTACGAGCTGGACCCGGGGGCCCTGTCGGTGGCCCAGATCGGGACGGTCGCGGATCCGGTGTGGCATTACTTCTACCCGTCGATCACGGTGAACATGCTCGGCGACGTGGCCATGGGCTTCAGTGGCTCCCACGCGGAGGAGTTCGTGGCCAGCTTCTTCACCGGACGCCGCGCCACGGACGCGGCGGGCGAGATGGCTCCCCCCGAGATGCTCCGTCGGGGCTTCTCGTCCTACGAGCATCTGGACGGCAACGGGACCAACCGCTGGGGCGACTATTCCTTGACGACGGTCGACCCGACGGATGACCAGTCTTTCTGGACGATCCAGGAGTATGCACGCCAGGGGAATATCTGGGGCACCTGGGTCGGACGCCTGCAGTTCGAAGACTGTGCTGATCTCACCAGCAACACCTGTGTGTCGAGCCCGACGTCGACCACGGCCGGCGCGATCATGGGCAGCTCGGGCAGCACGAGTCTCGGCGCCAACGAGTTCGTACTCGAAGCGAGTCAGCTACCCGGCCAGAAGCCGGGCCTCTTCTACTACGGGGCCACGTCGATCCAGGCTCCCTTTGGCGATGGCTTCCGCTGCGTCGGCGCGGGAGGCGGCGGCACATTTCGTCTCTATCCGATCGTTCAGAGCGACGGCAGCGGATTCGTTCAGCGCGCGATCGATTTTTCGGCGCCCCCGACCGGGTCCGGGGTCGGGCAGATCACCCCTGGCTCCACCTGGTACTTCCAGCTCTGGTTCCGTGACCCCCAGGGGCCGGGCGGAACCGGGTTCAACCTGACGGACGGCCTGGAAGCGACCTTCTGTCGTTGAGGGTGCCGCGCCGAGCGCTCCGCACTGCCCATTACTCGCGAAGATCGACCACGCCGGAGCGGCGCGCCTTTCGCGACTACCGGGCGTTGGACGCGTTCAGAATGGCGAGGATCAACTCTTCCGGGACCGCATCCTCGGGTACCTGCGCAGAGTCCGCGCTGAACGCGATCGTGCGGCGGTAGGAGTCGAGGTAGGCCGAGCAGTCGGGGCAGACGGTCATGTGCCGCTCGAATATCGCCCGGCGCTCGTGGGAGATGGCATTCTCGACATAGCTATCGAGGAATCGTACGAAGTCGCTGCAGAGCAGTTCCGCATGGGTCCTGTTGAACCCGACGCAGAGCCCGCACTCCCGGTGGTGCTGTTCCACCTGTGCGGTCAGCTCCGGCGATAGCTGCCCCCTGGAGTGGGCCGGGATCGCGGCCCGGTATTGCTCGCAGTTCATCGGGCGCCCTCCTCGCGGGCCTGATCTAGCAGGGTGCGCAGCGCTTGTCGGGCACGGTGCACGCGCCCACGAGCCTCATCTGCGGAGGTGCCTAGCTGCTGGGCCAGCTCGCCGCTGGCGAGCCCCTCGATGTCTCGCAGTACGAGGGCCGTTCTCAGTCGATCGGGCAGGCTGTCGATGCACGCGCGCACGGAGTGGCGCGTCTCGGCGGACATGGTGGGGGTGGATGAGTCAGGGGGCCACGGGGCCTGGGCGGTGCTGAAGGCTCCGTTCGGTTCGAAGCGCGGCAGGAGCTCCGGAGTCACATCCTCCTCGGCTTTCGCATGGGAGCGCAGGCGCATCAGAGCACTGCTGATGACGATGCGATTCAGCCAGGTGCCCAGCAGGGCTGCCTCGGGAGAATTCGCGAGCCCGCGGAAAGCGGCCAGAAACGCGTCCCGCACCACATCGTTCACGCCAGTCTCGTGTCCGAGCAGTCTCCGAGCGACGGAGCGCATGGCTGCAACGTGCTCGCGGACAAGGGTCTCGATGGCCGCGCGCTCGCCTGAACGCAGGGACTTGATGAACTCGGTAGTCTCGCGCTGAGTCATCTCGGATGGGCCCGATTCGTGCTCGGACGGTGACGACCTTAGCGGGGCCGCAGGGCCTTCACAACCGGCCGCCAGATCGGTCGAGGGCACGTCGAGCTGCGCGCGGATGAACCGAGTTCAGGTGGCCCTCAATCCAGTGCTTCGTAGGTTGACGGATCGGCGTAGAGGAATAGGCGCCCGGCCCTCCGCACGACCCGACCTTCGATTCTGAGGGGCTCGGCGACGCGCTCGAGGACGTCCGCATTGACCGCGCGTCCGTCTGCAGCGACCAGGAAGTAGTAGGTGGCGAGGCCCTTCGAGTTCCGGACGAGCAGCACTGGAGGCACTCCGCCGCTGATGCAGCGCACGGCGCAGGCACGGTGCGGCTTGAGGTTGCCCGGCTTCATCACCCCGAGGAAGCATTTGCTGTCAACGATCTCGCCGGCAAGCGTCTGTACGCCGAGCTCTTCGGCTGTATCGGCCAGGGCAGGTGCCGGCCCCTGGTCCTCCACCGACCCCGGGGCGATCTCGATCATCGTCTGGTCATCCCGGTAGATCAGGGTCCCCCGCAGGCGAACCCGGTGGCCGTGCAATTCGCCGATCTCATTCCCTGCGCCAAACTTGCCGAAGGCGACCAGCAGGTAGCTCGATGTTGCCGGAGCGTCAGAGGATCTGCCGGGGCGCTCGACGATCAGTTCCTGTGCTGGGGAGGTCCTGATCACACCCTCGAACTCTCGCTCGATGCCGTATTCGAATACGGCCGCGGAGAATCCGCCCATCGAGCTCACCAGCGCGGCACCGACGCCAAGGATGACGAGGATGAGCAGGACCGATGTACGGCGCAGGTGACTGGCCAGGCGCGGGCCCGCTTCGGGCAGGTAGCCGATGTAGAAATCGTCCGTCATCGCGGCTCCCCGATCTCGGCAGGCGCCACTTCCGTGCCGGCGGGCAGGGGGCGTGGATCCACAAGGACGCGGCCGGCCTGCACCCGGACGCGGAAGGTCGGGACCTTTTCCGTGAAGGGTGCGGGAGATCGACCCGTGTGAGGTTCGTACTGATAGCCATGCCAGGGGCAGGTGATGCAGCCATCGATCACCCGTCCCTCGCCAAGGGGGCCGTTCTGATGCTGGCAGACGCTAGACACTGCCGAGACCTTGTCATCGTAGTGGTAGATGGCGACCCGCTCCCCCGCGAGGGTGACGACGCGCGCGCGGTCGGCGGGGATCTCCGCGACGGCACACACATCTACGAAGTCCTGCGCCCCTTTGTGGAGCTCCCGGTCGAGTGGGCGCTCACGCCAGCCGCTCACAAGATGCAGGCCGATGAGCCAGACGGCTCCCAGCGCGACGGCGCCGGTCCACACAGGGCTGGTCTCCGCCTGGAGGACGCCGAGCGCGACATGCATCACGAGAACGCCGTAGGCGACGTAGACGAGCATGTGCAGGGCCTTCCAGGTAGGCGCCGTCAGGTTGGCCAGCCAGAAGTCGTGGCTCGTCGCGGCCATCAGGAAGAGGATCGTCAGTGCGATGGCTCCCAGGGGCTGGAAGGGGAATTGCGCGATACTGTCGAAACGGGTGTTTCCAGCCAGCATGCTGACGAGCGGGTTCAGATCGCCGAGTAGATGGAACTGGATCAGGGAGAATACGCCGTGGGCGAGGGCTACGACGAATGTCGCGACTCCCAGGTGCCTGCGGTTGTAGAGCAGGGGCAGGAATCGTCTATCGATCCGGCAGAGTGGGCCAATAGACAACACGATGTGCAGGAGCAGGAATGCGCATGAGCCGAGGCCACGGATCAACAGAGTTTCGAGCCTCGCGGCGGGGTGAAGAACGAAACCCAGGCCGACGAACAATCCCAGGTAGAGCAGGATTCCGAGCAGCAGCGTCCTGTCGTAGATGCGTTTCTGTCGGTTCCAGCCGACGGCCTGGTAGCTCACTCCCATTCGGCGCCTCCAGGGGCTGAAAGGGCGACGGCCACGATGATCTCGTCGTGTGCCAGGCTGTAGAGCACGAGCCGTCCGATCGGACCCTCGTCGCTCGATGCGCCAGCCGGTAGCTCGAAGCGCCGTGAGCCCTCGCCGAAGAAGCTTCCCAGTAGCAACTCGTCACCTCGAAGGCTGTCGAGCTGCTCATGGGGCGGTCCCCAGTAGAGCAAGAGGTCTGGCAAGGCGAGATCGTCCACGACGCTGAGTTCGACCACCGCGGGCTGGTGGGTCGTTCCGACACGGACATGGCATCGGATTCCCGATTCGCGGAAGGCGTTCCGATTCTCGATCCAGAGGCCATCGTCCGGCGGGGATCCAGGGTCAGGGATCACTTCGACGGGGAGCGCAGGACGGGCACGCAGGGCAGCGCCCAGACCGAGCGGGAGTAAGGCCGCCAGGCTTCCAAGCATCCACCGGTGGCGTGCACGCAGGCGTGAATTCACGAGCCGGCCCCCGTCGTCGATTGGCGCGCCGCCTCGCGGTGTGCGCCCTGCTCCTCCGGCGGCTCCGCCCTTCCACGCATCCAGCGTGTGAGCAAGAGGGGCCAGAGGGCCACCACTCCGGGCAGGATCATCACCCGAAATCCCACGCTGCCGCCCTGTGCCGCCGGGTCGATCACGCTCACCCCGCGCCGCAGGAAAGGCCCCGCGAACAAGACGCCCAGAATGGCGTAGCCCGTGAGTGCCCGGACCAGCCAGGCGGCGAGCTCGACGGCCATCAGAGCAGCTCCTCGTCGGTGATGAACTCGACCAGACTGGGCCCCGGGTGCGCCAGGGCGTCGGTGAGTGCGGACTCGATATCCTCGAGGCGGGTCACCTGGCGCCCGTGGGCACCGCAGAGTTCGGCGTACTTGGCGAAATCAGGATTCGAGAGGGATGTCTGCCAAACCTCCCAGTTGCCCGCCCGCTGCTCCTTCGAGATCTTTCCAAGGGACGAGTTGTTCAGCAGCACATGGGTGATGTTCATCCCATACTTGACCGCCGTATTCATCTCCGCCATGTACTGGCCGTATCCACCATCGCCAGAGACGGAGACGACTTTTCGTCCGGCGAATAACGGATCGCTCTCCTGGGTCGCGGCCCAGGCACCCATGGCGGCGGGGAACGAAAAGCCGATGGATCCCAGGTAGCCCGACATGAGCACTGCCTGGCGCTTGCACTCGAAGTAGCGCCCGAACGAATAGGCGTTGTTGCCCACATCCACCGCGATGATGGCGTCGTCGGGAACGGCCCGGCCGAGGGCTGCGAAGATCGAAGCGGAGTTCAGTCCGACCTCGGAAAGGTCCTGCTCACGGCGCTGCTTCTCGGCGCGCCAGATCTTCCAGCGCTCGGCGATCTCGTTGCGCGGGTCGATGGCTCCGCTGCGAACTTGACCCGCAGAGTCCAGACCCGCACCCATGGCGTCCACCGTCACGCTGATCTCGCCCCAGACGGGAACCTGGACCGGGTGGAACTTGCCGAGCGCCATGGAATCGAAGTCGACCTGGATCGTCGGGATCTTCGGGCTGATACCGGTGTGATTGCTGAAGCTCGCACCGAGGACGAGCAGGCAATCCGCTTCGTTCATGAAGTAGCTGGCGATCGGAGTCCCGCTGCGCCCGAGCACGCCGCAGGCCAGGTCATGGTCGTCCGGGATCAGGCCCTTGCCCTTGAAGGTCGTCACGACCGGTGCATCGAGCTGTTCGGCCAGGGCGACGATCGCCGGCATGTCGAAGCGCGCGCCGTGTCCCACGATGATGAGCGGGCGCTTGGCGCCGCGCAGCAGCTCCAGTGCCGCATCGAGGGATTCGGCGGGCGGGGCGATCGAGCGGGGGGTAATCCGACCCGTCGGTGATCCTGCCTGCGCGTCGGGCGCCAGCTGGGTCTGCACCTCGTCCGGGAAGATCAGGTGGGAGACCCCGCGCTCGAGGATGGCCGTCTTGCAGGCCAGGTTGACGAGCTCTGCGTGCTGGCTCGTTCCGAACACGGACTGTGCCCAGCGCGCCACCTGACCGAAGGCGGCCGAAAGATCGATCTCCTGGAAGGCACCGGGTCCGAGCACCTGGGTGCTGACCTGGCCGGTCAAGGCGAGCACGGGCGCGCGGTCGACGTTCGCGTCCCAGAGGCCCGTCAGAAGATTGGTAGCACCCGGACCTGCGATGGCGAAGCAGGCGGCCGGGCGACCGGTGAGCTTGCCGTAGGCCGAGGCTGCAAAGGAGGCCGCTCCCTCGTGGCGGATGCCGTAGAAGCTCATCTCGCCTGCCTGCTCCCGGCGCCGCAGGCCGTCGGCGAGCCCGAGGTTCGAGTGGCCGACCATTCCGAAGAGGGACCGGATGCCCCACGCGACCATGGTCTCGGCCATGACATCGGATACGGTCCGTTCGTGCGGCGCCTCTTCCTCGATCGCGACCCACACGCCGTCCTCGCGTACCTCGGTCGCAAAGGTCTCGACCCCGTCGTCGAATCCCGGCGCCTTGCCACTGATCGGGTCGTAGTCCCAGCCGTGCCACGGACAGCGCAGGAGTCCGTTCTCGATCGAACCCTCGCCAAGCGGCCCACCCTGGTGGGGACAGCGATTGTCGAGTGCGCCAAACTTGCCCTTCTCGTGGGACAGGCAAAGGGTCTTGACGCCGCAGGTCACACTCTTGACCCGGCCTTCCGCCAGCTCGCCCTTCTCGAGTGCCTTGTACCAGACCAGGTTCTTCGCGTCGTCGGTCATCGGGCGTTGTCCTTCGGGTAGTTGTGGAATTCAGGCGCCCGCGAAGCGGACTCCGGCAAGGTCGGCCGCGCTACGCTGCCATGAGGTCAGGTCATCCAGATTGAATCCACTCAGCTGGTCGTGACCGCACGCACGGGCGATGACCTTCATCAGTTCCACGGTCGCATGCAGGTAGTTGTGGAGCTGCTCCGCGGAGCGCTCGACCTTCAGACGTTGGCGTAGATGCTCGCGCTGAGTCGCGATACCGACCGGACAATTGTTCGTATTGCAGGCGCGCATGCCCAGGCACCCGATCGCTTGCAGGGCCGAGTTCGCGATGGCGATGCCATCGGCGCCCAGGGCCATGGCCTTGACGAAGTCGGACTCGGTACGCAGGCCGCCCGTCACGATCAGGGTCACTTCCTTCATCCCGCGTTTTACAAGGTGGCGGCGCGCCCGCCCGACCGCCGCGATGACCGGGATGGATATATTGTTCTTGAGGACGTTCGGAGCGGCGCCAGTTCCGCCGCCTCGCCCATCGAGAATCACGTAGTCGACCCCTGCGTCGACGGCGAAATCCAGGTCCTTCTCGATGTGCTGAGCCGACATCTTCATGCCGATCGGGATACCGCCCGTTGCCTCCCGCACCTCGTCGGCGGCGCGGGCGAAATCTGCGGGTGTGTGCAGGTCGAGGAAACGCGCGGGACTGATGGCGCCCTGTCCAGCAACCAGCCCACGCACCGACGCGATCTTCTCGCTCACCTTCGAGCCGGGCAGGTGCCCACCTGTCCCGGTCTTCGCTCCCTGGCCGGCCTTGAAGTGGAAAGCCTGACAACGCGCGACCTTCTCCAGGCTCCACCCGAAGCGAGCCGATGCCAGTTCGTAGAAGTAGCGCGAATTCGCAGCCTGCTCTTCGGGCAACATTCCGCCCTCACCCGAACAGATGCCGGTTCCCGCGAGTTCAGCACCCTTGGCGAGGGCCACCTTGGCCTCTTCGCTGAGCGCGCCGTAGCTCATGTCGCTGACGAAGATCGGGATGTCGAGCTTCAGCGGCCGTGCGGCGCGGGGTCCGATGACGAGTTCCGTGCCCACGTTGTCCTCGTCGAGCAGGGGCGGCTTCGCGAGCTGTGCCGTGAGGATCTGCAGGTCGTCCCAGCTCGGCAGGTCCGTCGACGCCACGCCCATGGCCGACATGGGCCCGTGGGATCCGACGCCCTTCAGCCCCGCCCGGGACAGCTTCTGAATGAGCTGGTTGTGGGGTTCCTCGGGCGTGCCGTGCACGTCGGCGTAGAGCCCCAGGTAGTTGTCGCGCTCGTAGGGCTGGGGATACTCGAGCTGCCAGGCTTCGATCTCGGCCTCGTCCACCAGGAGCGCATCCTGCTCGTGGTCCACCCAGGCCGTGAACTTGTTCAGCACTTCCGAGTTGGCGTACGCGCTGACCCCCGTGTCGACCCGGTAGTCCCAGTCGTGGAGCCCGCATATCAGATTGTCGCCGTCGACATGACCGTCGGACAGCAGTGCTCCACGGTGCAGGCAACGCCCGTAAAGGACGGAGACCTGGTCCCCGTACCGGATGATCACCAGGTCCACCTTCGCCGCCAGGGCGTAGGTCGGCTTGCGGTCCTCCAGTTCACTCCACGTGGCGATACGCAGGGGACGAATCCCTGGCTCCAGTGCGGGGTCGTCGGCGAGTGCGGACTTGGGCGGCGGCTGGGTCATGTCCTCAGGTCTCTCGTTGAATGCCTTCGTCGGGGAGTCGGATGCCGTCCAACCCTGGTCGTCTCACGGTCACTGCCGCATACGACGACGGGTCGAATGAGTGACGAGAATAGCGCCCTTGCCTGCGCAATACCTGGATCAGCCATCCGCGGAGGTACAGAGGCCGAACCCTCTCCATCAGCCACGACCTATCAGTCCGGTACAGGAGTACCGAGACCGAACAATTTCCGCCGGCCTATCGGGGCAGGCACTCCGCGCCCAGGTCTCCAACCATTGCCACGTAGGCATCCTCCTTATCCATCCAGGTTCGATGCGCCTGGTACCTGCGTTGGACGCTGGAGCAGCTCCCGCCAGTTCGTCTCTGAATCTCGGCCCAGCTTGAGCCCGCCAGGTCACGCAGCAGTCCAACGATCATGACTGGCCAAACGTCGACGCTATTCGTACCGCGTGCCAGTTGCCACGCCGAGTTTGACGCCGCACGTCGCTCCCAAGCCACGAGCAAGGCACTCGCGGAGGTGCAGGGGATACCCGGCTTCGTTCCGTCGGCGAGCATGGCCTTGCGCCTCATCCGTAACCGTCCGGCGAACCGCGTGCCGCCGATACCGAGTCAGGACCAAATCCGACGGCTAACTCCAATCAGCCGCCTTGCCGGCCGCCCTCACTGAACGGGACAACCCCAAGATGCGAGGATCGTTGCCATGAGATCGCCTCGAGTAGAAGCTATCCGGATCGGCCTCAGGAAACGGCGACCGAGTTGTACGTGTGCCAGGGATAGGCGTCGGATTTGGTCCTGACTCGGTATCGTAATTCGATGACGGAAAACTCACAGTGCCTATTCTCAGCAGGAGACTGTCCGGTTTGCTCTTCCTCGGGCGTGTTGTTGCTACTGATTTCAGTTCTGGATGGCTCGACGCGCTTTGTCTGCCCGATGTGTGTGTGCGCTTGGGAATCCCCACCGCAGCCGTTTGAGGTCGAGGAAATCACGGACGTTCGAGATTCAGCGCCTATGGGACTACGGTTGCCCAATCTCGTAGAGGTCAATTCTGCGAGATCCGCAGGCATTGAGTTATCTAGCGTTCCGCATTCAGAATGGGCGGCGGATCTGGCCGAACACATGGCAAAGCCATGAACCGATCCAGTGATTCACCGACTATTGCGCCGATACCGAGTCAGGACCAAATCCGACGGCTAACTCCGATCAGCCGCCTTGCCGGCCGCCCTCACTGAACGGGACAACCCCAAGATGCGAGGTCCTTTGCCATGAGATCGCCTCGATTGGAAGCTATCCGGATCGGCCTCAGGAAACGGCGACCGAGCTGTACGCGTGCCAGGGATAGGCGTCGGATTTGGTCCTGACTCGGTATCTGCTCCTACAATCGATGAGTCGCGTTCGCTACTTTCTGAGCCATGGTCAAAGAATCTTGTTCAGCGTTTCTCGGCCTGTTGGCCACCTGCTTTCTGGTCGCGGTAGCTCCCGCTCAAGACGTGGAGCAGCTGGAGCAACGAGCGGCCCTCGCAAAAGGGCGGGCGCGCCTGGAGCTCCTCATCGAGCTACTCGATGCCGCGCGCACGAAGTCGGTGCCTGAGGTCTCGGCCAAGAGTGCCGAGGTGCAGCGACTGCTGGAGTTACACCCGGATGCTGGCCTGGAGCGCGATGCCTCGCTCCACCTGAGCTGGCACGCATCCCGAAAGGGCGACACCCAGGCCGGGCTCGATCTTGCGGAGCGGGCCAGGGGGCTGGCGGTCGATCTGGATGAAGCGAGTGGAGTAGCGCAGGCGGACTATCACAGAGCCGTGGCCCACTGGTATCGGGGCGAGCACGAGGAGGCTGTCGCAGCGGCTCGTCAGGCACGGATGGCGCAGGTGACGCTGGGCGACAGCGTGGGGCTCATGTCAACCTGGACGCTCCTGGGCGCGGTCCATCGCTCGCATGCAAACTTCGACGAGGCCCTTGCGGCTCACCTCGAAGCACTCGAGCTTGCGCGCCAATGCGAAGACGAGGCGTTGATTGCCCGGTCCAGGAACAACATCGCGCTCGTCTACTGGGACATCGACGAGAACGATCGAGCCGAGGAGTACCTGCGGCAGGTGGTGCCCGCGTACCGGAGCCTCGGCGATGAGGTTCATCTGGCGTCCGCACTCAGCAATCTCGGGTTGATCCTCGTTGAGAATGGCGAGGCTGAGCGCGCGCTTCCCCACCTCGAGGAAGGACTGGCACTTCACGATGGCTTCGATCGAGTTCGTGGGAAGGTGAAGCTCCTGAGTAACCTGGCTTTCGCCCACGGGGAGCTGGGACACGCGGATCTGGCTCTCGATTACAACCTCGAGTCATTGGCTCTGCGTGAACAGCTTCGAGACTACGCTGGCATGGCGCGCTCGCTTGGTTCTGTCGCCGATATCCACCATGCAGCGGGACACTACGACGAGGCCGTAGAGGCCTACAACCGGGCCGCGGATTCCGCCGAGCGATCTGGAGCCCGAGATGAGCTCTCGGCCATTCGCCTGGGACTGGCCGATACGTACGAAGCTCTCGGAGACTTCGAGTCAGCCGTCAGTGCGCTTCGCGGGCACCTCGAGATTGTTGAGGATCTGGACCGGGCAGAGACGGCCCGGCGCATCGCTGAGATCGAAGCTCGGATGGAGCTGCAGGTACAGCGGCGCCAGCAGGCCGCCCAGCGGGCGCAGCACGGGATCGAGCTCGAGCGTCAGCGACTACGGCTGTCCATGCTGGCCGTCTTGAGCTTCGGCTTCCTTGTCGGGCTTGCGGCGCTGGCCTGGAGCAACCGAACACGTTCTCGGGCGTTGGCCAAGGTGCGTCAGAGTCACGATTCTCTGGAGCGGGCCACCGGACGTCTGAAGGAATCCGAAGAGCGCTACCGCAGGGTCTTCGACGACGCAGTGGTTCCCAAGCTCCTGGTCGACATGGGAGATGGGCGGATCATCGACGCGAACGGTCCGGCGGGGTTGCTCTGTGGTCTCGAGCCAGCTGAATTGATCGGTCGCGCGCTCACCGACATCAGTCCTTCGTGGCTTGCCCAGGTCGTGTTGTCGGTCCACGAGAGCGAGGACTGCCACGTCGAGGAGTGGCGGGACGAGGAGGGCGCGGTTCGGCACGCAGAGGTCTGGTCGGTGCCCCTCTCCCTGGCCGGTCGATCGTGCACGGTCGTGACGGTCTATGATGTGACCGAGAGGCGCAAGGTTGAGGAAGATAGGATTCGCTACGAGCGCCTCGAGTCGCTTGGTTTGCTCGCCGGTGGGATTGCCCATGACTTCAACAATGCGCTCACCAGCGTGCTCGGATACGTATCGCTGGCACGTATGGAGAATGAAGATCGCGACCTCGATTCTCTACTCTCTGAAGCAGAGGACGGCATTGATAGTGCAACCAGGCTGAGCTCTCAGCTGGTTGCTTTCGCCAAGGGCGGAGAGCCACAACGGTGCACGCAGGATGTCCAGAAGCTGCTGCTGAACGCGGTCCACTTCAGCCTCTCGGGTTCGAGTGCTCGAGTCGAGTTTGACGTGTCACCGGATCTGTGGGCCGCCGAGCTCGACGTGGGGCAGTTCAATCAGGTCGTCAGCAATCTCGTGATCAATGCGGACCAGGCCATGCCCGAGGCGGGGCGGCTCAGGGTCTGTGCTCGAAATATCTACGCCGAACGGGAGCTGAGCGCGGTTGCTGGACCCGGCCCGTACGTGCGTATCGACTTCGAGGACAACGGTGGCGGGATTCCGCACGACCTCCAGGACAAGGTCTTCGATCCGTACTTCACGACCAAGGACAGCGGTACGGGGCTCGGACTGTCAACGGCGTTCGCAATCGTTTCACGTCACGAAGGCTGGATGAACTTCGAGAGCCGCGAGGGGGAGGGGACTGTCTTCTCCCTCTATTACCCCGCCTTGGCGGCTCTTCCTTCGTCCGGTGGACTCGACGAGGGAAAGTTCGTGTTCGGCCGTGGTGGGTCCATTCTCGTCATGGAGGACGATCCAAGCATTCATCGAGTGTTCCGCGCCGTTCTGGCAGAGATGGGATATGAGACCGAGATCGTCGAGGATGGAGAGGCGGCGCTGGATAGCTGGTTTGCCGCAAAGGATGCCGGGCGGCCTTTCGATGCCGTGATCATGGATCTCACCGTGCCAGGCGGTATGGGTGGGAAGGAAGCCATGTCGATACTCCGCCGCCGCGATCCCGAGGCCTTGGGCATCGTCGTCAGCGGGTACAGCAGTGACCCGGTCATGGCGGACTACGAACAGGCCGGGTTCGCGGGTGCTCTGACCAAGCCGTTCAATGTTGTAAACCTGGGCAAGCTCCTGGGGAGAGTTCTTCATCGACGCATCGATGTGCCAGGGGCGAAATTGAGAGGTGCCGTGGATAGGAAAGCATCCCCCCTGGAACATGGACGGGTGATTCGAGCGCAGCCGTCGAAGGAGTAGCCCTTGGCGGCCAGACCGCCCGGGTCCGGATGGGGTGCTATGGGGCGCTGAAGGTCTCGAGGCTCCGGCGCTCGGACTGGAAACTGGAGCGCGCACCGGGTTGCATGCGCCAGTCGGTGTGTGCTTCTGGTGCGAAGGCCTTGCTCGGTCGCGTCTCGCGCTCGCCCGCGAAGATCGGCGCGCGGCAGTAGACTCGCTCGCCCAGTGGAGTCCAGCGCAGCAGCGCCTCGACGCCGAGCGCAGCCATGGTGTGGAGGCACTTGAACCGCCCAGATCGGCCGGGCCGCCTCCGTTCACCCATGAAAAAAGCCTCCCCCGCTACAGCGGAGGAGGCTTTGCAGTTTGACTCTACCGATCAGTGACTGTGACCGTGACCAGCGGGCTCCTTGTCGTCGCTCGGAAGCTCGGACACGAGGGCGTCGGTGGTCAGGAGCAGGCTCGCGACGGAGGCTGCGTTCTGGAGGCCGGTGCGGACGACCTTGGTCGGGTCGATGACGCCGGCCTTGATCAGGTCCTCGTAGGTGTCCGTGGCGGCGTTGTAGCCGTTGCTGGCACCCTTGCTGTTGATGACGTTCTGGACGATGACCGCGCCGTCCTTGCCGGCGTTCTCGGCGATCTGTCGCAGGGGTGCCTCGAAGGCGCGGCGGATGATCTGGGCGCCGATGCGCTCGTCACCCTCGACATCGAGCTTCTCGACGTTGGCGATACAGGAGAGCAGTGCGACGCCGCCACCGGGCACGATGCCCTCTTCGACGGCTGCGCGCGTGGCGTGCAGGGCGTCCTCGACGCGGGCCTTCTTCTCCTTCATCTCGACCTCGGTGGCAGCACCGACGTTGATCTGAGCGACGCCGCCCGAGAGCTTGGCCAGGCGCTCCTGGAGCTTCTCCTGGTCGTAGTCGGACTTGGTCACTTCGATCTCGGCCCGGATCTGGGCGATGCGGCCCTGGATGGCTGCCTTCTTGCCGGAGCCTTCGATGATGGTCGTGGCGTCCTTGGAGACGATGACCTTCTTTGCACTACCGAGCTCGGCCACGGTCGTGCCCTCGAGGCTACCACCGGTAGCTTCGGTCACGGGCGTGGCGCTGGTGAGCACGCCGATGTCGTCCATCATGGCCTTGCGGCGATCGCCGAAGCCCGGTGCCTTGACGGCCACGCAGGGGAATGAACCGCGCAGGCGGTTGACGACCAGGGTGGCGAGGGCTTCACCCTCGACGTCCTCGGCGATGATGACCAGGCCGCGACCGGACTGGGCCACCTGCTCGAGCAGCGGGATCATGTCCTTGATGGACGAGATCTTCTTCTCGTGCACGAGGATGTAGGGGTTCTCGAAGACCGCCTCCATCGTCTTGGCATCGGTGATGAAGTGCGGCGACAGGAAGCCCTTGTCGAACTGCATGCCCTCGACCCAGCTGACCTCGGTGTCGAGCGTGTTGCCCTCCTCGACCGTGATCACGCCGTCCTTGCCGACGCGATCCATGGCCTGGCCGATCATCTCGCCGACTTCCGTGTCGCCGTTCGAGGCGACCGTGCCGACCTGTGCGATCTCGCTGTGGCCCTTGACGGATGTGGACATCTTCTTGAGCTTCGCAACGGCGGCGCCGACGGCGGCGTCGATGCCGCGCTTCAGGGCGACGGGGTTCGCGCCGGCGGTGACGTTCTTGAGGCCTTCCTCGAAGATGGCCTCGGCCAGAACGGTGGCGGTCGTCGTGCCGTCGCCGGTGGCGTCGTTCGTCTGGGACGCGACCTGCTTCACGAGCTGGGCGCCCATGTTCTCGTAGGGATTCTCGAGCTCGATTTCCTTGGTGACCGAGACACCGTCCTTGGTGACGGTCGGGCTACCGAAGCTCTTCTCGATGATGACGTTGCGGCCGCGCGGGCCCAGGGTGACCTTGACGGCCCTGGCCAGCTTGCGAACGCCGGTGCGGATGTGATCGCGCGCTTCCGCGTCGTAGGTGATCTGTTTGGCTGCCATGTGTCGTCTTAGTTGTTGGAGGTCTCGTCTAGATGTTGGAGGGAGTACGGCTGATGTAGCGCGTGCTCAGCCGATGATCGCGAGGATGTCGTCTTCGCGCATGATCATGTACTCGTCACCTTCGAACTTGACGTCGGTGCCGGCGTAGGAGGTGAACAGGACGCGGTCGCCCGCCTTGATCGAGAAGGTGCTCTTCTCACCGCTGTCGAGGGTGCGGCCTTCGCCGAGGGAGATCACGATGCCTTCCTTGGGCTTCTCCTTGGCGCTCTCGGGCAGCAGGATGCCGCCGGCGGTCACGGCCTCGGCCTCGACGCGCTGAACGAGGACGCGGTCGCCGAGGGGACGGATGAGGGCTTTCTTCTTGGTCTTGGTCTTGGTGGCCATGGGATCAGATTCTTCTGGATCGGTGGTTACAGGTTCGGAGACAGTTGGTTCAAAGCACCGCGCCGGTGCGCGGTGTCGATCATCAGACGCTTCCCCAGCGATGGGTGAGGATGCGTTGAACTTCGGTGCGCAGGAATTGCGGGCGCACCGGCTTGCGCAGGAATGCGACGGCGCCGGAGCGCAGTAGAAACTGCGCGACGGCCTCGCTCGCATCGCCGGACCACAGGATGCACGGCAGCTCGGGGGCTTCTTCGTGCAGGGTATGGAAGACCTGCAAGCCATCCTGGCCGGGCATGTGGACGTCGAGCAGGGCCAGGTGGATCGGGTCGCGGCGGAAGATCTCGAGCGCCTCGGTTCCGGTCTCGGCCTGCAGGACCTCGAGCCCGATTGTGCTCAGAAGCTCCGCGGCGCCGAGGCGTACCTCGGTGTCGTCATCTGCTATAAGGATGCGTCGGTCGATAACCATGGCGCTGTTCGGCCAGGCAGAAGCAAACGCCGTGCCGCTATGGGTACTCCGGCGGCGCGTGGGGAGCCTGGGCGTAAGGCGTTGCGTTGCAATGACTTGTGCCCTGGGTCCCCCGGGGCCCTGGGCGCCGAGGCTTCTGTCACTTTGGCAGGGCGGCGGTTGCCCGGCAGCTGGGGCTGTCAAGTTGACAGCGCAGACCCTCAGGAGGGCTCAGGATAGGCCCAGGGCCTGTCTCGGGCCGAAACTCCCTTTCGCGATCTGCGCCTTGAGCGCCGGGGGGATCCACAGTGGACTGTCCCCATGGTCGAGCAGCTGGAATCCGTGGCGCGTTTGGTGGCTCAGGGCGCGGTCTTCGATGCCCATGTGGATTCCCTCCAGAACGCCGCCGACCTGAACTTCGACCTGGGCGCGGAGAGCCTGGGGCATCTCGACCTGGTTCGAGGCAAGGCCGGCGGCCTGGGCGCCGTGGTCTTTGTCAGCTGGGTGCACCCATCCCATATCGATTTACCGGGCGATGGGCCCCAGGGGAGTGCGGGCCGCGGCGGCGCCTTTCTGCGCACGCAACGCTTGCTCGCGGCCTTCCATGGTTTGCTCGAACGGCATCCCCAGCGCCTGGCCTGGGCCGGCAATGGAGAGTTGCTCGAACAGGCCCGTGCCGACGGTCGAGTGGCCGGCATTCCGGGGATCGAAGGCGGGCATTCGATCGAGGAGAGCCTGGAGAAGCTCGGTTGGTTCTTCGCACGCGGCGTACGCGTGATGACCCTGGTCTGGAACAACCACCTGTCCTGGATCCGCTCTTGCCAGCAGGGCGCAGACCAGGGCGTACCCGCCGGACTCAATGATTTCGGCCGGGAGGTCGTGCGCCAGATGAACCGGCTCGGGATGGTCGTCGACCTCTCCCACGCCGGGGAGCGCTCCTTTCTCGACGCACTGGAAGTGTCCGACGTGGCGCCCATCGCGAGCCACTCGGGTTGCTCCGCGTTGCACGGACATCCGCGCAACCTGAGCGATGCGCAGCTTCGTCACCTGGGTGAAAAAGGGGGCGTGGTCGGAATCGCCTTTTGCACCGGTTTCCTGGATGGGGATGCACGCGCGGAGGAGACGCGCCTGCGCGCGAGCGCGGAATACCGGGACATCGGCGGCGAGAACGACACGGAACGCTTTCTGGCCCAATCCAGATTCCTGCAGGCTCGGACCCGACCGGTCGCCCTCGCGCGGGTCGTGGATCACGTCGTGCATGCGATCGAGATGGCAGGCATCGATCACGTGGGCATCGGTTCGGATTACGACGGCATTCAGTGCACGCCCGCGGGGCTGGAGGACGCGTCGTGCTATCCGAACCTGATCGCCGCGCTGCTGGAGCGCGGGCTCGACGAGGACGACGTGGAGAAGGTCCTCGGCGGAAACATGCGCCGTGTCTTTCGACTCGCGACGGGTGCGGGGACGAGCGCCTACGACGCGCCGTTGACTCCATGCCCCCTGCCCTGACCCTGGCGGAAAGCGCGAGAAGTCTGCAACCCGTCCCGGTTCCGCCGGGTCCTTCCGGGCGAACCAGTCGTTCTGATGGAGGACCCAAGATGCAGCATGACTTCAGTTTGGTGGAAGATACGACCCGTTTTGTCTCGGTGCCGGAAGGCTCGTACCTGTGCAAGGTCGCGGAGGTTCGACCCGGGCGCGCCCGCGACGGCAGCGAGCGCTGGAGCATGCGCCTCGAGGTCGTGGGTGGCGAGCTGAGCGGGAAGACCGCAGCCTGGGATTCGATAACCTGGAGCGAACGGGGCGTGTACCGGGTGAAGAAGGTCCTGGAGTGCCTGGGATTCGACGTCTCCGGACCGCTCGATGTTCAGCCGCTCGAATTGCTCGATCGGCGGGCAGAGGTCCAGATCGAGCTCGAAGAATGGGATGGTCCAGCGGGGGGCGATCCCCGGGTACGGACCACCGTCCCGTACATGGGGTACACGCCGGTGGGTCAGGTCGAGTCCTAGCCCGAATCCTGGTGAATGATCCGGGCTAGCCCGCATCCCTGGTCGGGCGCGCAGCTCGAGTGCGCGTCCGCAAATTTGTAGGGCTTGGTATTTCCCCCGGGGGCTCCGACGCGGATCCTGTACGGGATGGACCAGCTCGATGTCAGCGGCCGGCGCTCGGACTCCGCGGGAGTCATCCCTCACCGGGCGGGGGGCGGGCGTCGATGACAGCGCGTGACACGAAAGTCGTGAAGCAGGTCAGGGATCTGCGCGAGGCGATTCTGCGACACGACCGCAAGTACTACCTCGAGGGGCGCAGCGAGGTCTCGGACGCGGAGTACGACGGTCTGATGCGCGAGTTGAAGGCGCTCGAGGCGGATCATCCCGAGCTGGTGACCCCCGACAGCCCGACCCAGCGCGTCGGCGCGCCCCTGGCCGAGGGCGAGGGCTTCGAGCGGGTCTCTCACGTGGTTCCGATGCTTTCGATCGAGAGCCTGTTCGAGGCGGAGGAAGCGCGCGATTTCGTGGGCAAGATGGTGCGCTTCCTCGGTGTCGATTCGGACGAGTCCTTCGAGTGGCACGTGGAGCCCAAGTTCGACGGGGTGAGCGCTGCACTGGTGTACGAGGACGGCATCCTCGTGCGCGGTATCACGCGCGGCGATGGGCGCGTCGGTGAGGACGTCAGCGCCAACCTCAAGACGGTGCGCAACATTCCGCTGGTCCTCTCCGGTGAACGGCGGCCAGTTCCTCCCTTGCTCGAGGTGCGTGGCGAGGTGCTCATCGGGCGGGCGGCTTTCGGGCGGTTCAACGAGCAGCGCGAGGCCCAGGGACGGCCGGTTCTGGCCAATCCGCGCAATGCGGCCGCCGGGGCGATACGGCGCAATGATCCGGCCGAGGTCGAGCGTTATCCGCTCGAGTTTCATCTGTGGGCGGCAGCGCGGGTGGAAGGGGTCTCCTTCGCGGGGCATTCGGAGATGATCGCAGCGCTGGTCGAATGGGGGCTTCCCGATTCCGGACATGGACGACTGGTGAAGAGCATCGACGAGTGCCTGGCCTTCCACGCGGACATCCTGGAGCGCCGCGATCAGATTCCCTTCGAGCTGGACGGTGTGGTCGCAAAGCTCGAGGACTTCGCTCTGCGCGATCGGCTCGGCACGACCTCGCGCGCGCCACGCTGGCAATTCGCGCTGAAGTTCCCGGCCCAGGAAGCGATCAGCGTACTGCGTGCGATCGAGGTCCAGGTCGGTGCCAACGGGCGGCTGACGCCCCGTGCCCACGTGGATGCGGTCGAGGTCATGGGCGTGACGGTGCGCCACACCACGCTCCACAACCGGGATCACGTCGCGGCCCTGGATCTGCGGGTCGGCGGACGGGTATTCGTGCGGCGCGCCGGGGACGTCATCCCACAGATTACGGGTATGGCCGAGGCTCCTCAGGGGCGCACGCCCAAGGGCTGGAAGGCGGCCATTCCGGATGAGTTGCTCGATGCCGAGGGCTCGATCCGGGTTGGTGTGGCCTGGAGCTTCGGGGCCGAATTCGAGATGCCCGCGGAATGTCCTGCGTGCGGGACGACGGTGCTCGAGGAGGGCAAGTACTTCCGCTGTCCGAACCTGTCGGGTTGCCGCCCGCAGCTGGTCGGCCGTACGCTCCAGCTCGCGAGCCGGGCCGCCTTCGATATCGACGGGATCGGCGAGAAGATGGTCGAGCAGCTGGTCGACGCTCGGCAACTCCACACGCCCGCGGATCTGTTCCACCTCGACTCCGAAGTGCTGGTGGGGTTGGAGCGGTGGGGGCAGAAGACGGTCGACAATCTGAACAAGCAGCTCGATGAAAAGCGCTGCGTGCCCTTCCAGCGTTTCCTCGTGGCCCTCTCGATCCCCGATGTTGGGAGTGGGACCGCGCGCCTCCTAGCCAGGAGTTTCAAGGACTTCGACGCTCTGCGCGGTGCGACGCAAGAGGTCATGGAGCATATCGACGGCATCGGTCCCGAGGTTGGCGCCAGCCTGGTGGAGTGGTTTGGAGATGAGCCGGGGCAGGCTCTGGTCGAGCGCCTTTTTGCGGGCGGTGTCGAGATCGCTTACCCGTCGGTAGCCAGCGGGGAGGGGCTCTTCGCCGGCAAGTCGGTCGTGTTCACGGGGGCGCTCGAGGGACTGACGCGGGCCGAGGCAAAGAAGACAGTCGAGGACCAGGGCGGGCGCGTGGCCTCCGCCGTCAGTGCCAAGACCGACTACCTGATCGTCGGTGGGAAGCCAGGCAGCAAGGCGAAGAAGGCAGCCGAGCTCGGTGTCACGGTCTGGACCGGCGAGGAGTTCCTGGAGCGCTTGCAAGCAGCCCAGGACTCGTGAAAAACCGCGCGCGGGGCTCGTCAGGGGCCACGATGAGGATTTACCCGAAAGAATCCTGGGCGGCGGGCGTCTCTCGACCGATCTTGGGGCAAGGGGTCCAGGGGCGCCGGTTGCTCGTGGGCTCTCTGCATGTCCGAGACGATCAGAGGGAGATTGAGGATGGTTGGCGACGGTAAGGGCTTTGAGTTGCCCGATGGGTTCCAGACGGATGAGACTGCGCAGCTGGTGAGCCGTGCACAGGGGGGCGATGTGGATGCGCTCAACGATCTCTTCCGGCGCTACCACCAGACCATGGTCGAGGTCGCACGACGCAAGCTCGGCCCGCGCCTGCGTCTCAAGGAAGACCCGGACGATCTGGCCCAGACCACCTTTCGCGAGGCCACGCGTGACTTCTCCCAGTACCGCTACCAGGGCGAGGGTTCCCTCCTGCGCTGGCTGATCCAGATCCTGCACAACAAGATCCGCGACAAGGCCGAGTTCTATTCGGCCGGCAAGCGCGACCTCTCCCGCGAGCGCAACATGGAGTCCGATGACTCCCAGGGCGCACCGACCACACGTGACATGACCAGCGCCGACCTGTCCGTGACCCAGGTCGTCCAGCGCGACGAGAACTTCGAGCTCCTGCGCGAGTCCATTGGGGAGCTCTCCCCCGAGCACCGCAAGGCGATCACCCTGGTCTTCTTCCAGGGCAAGTCCCTGCGCGAGGCCGGCCAGCTGATGGACGGTAAGAGCGAGGACGCCGTGCGCATGATGCTGCGGCGGGCCGAAGGCAAGCTGGGCGAGCGCCTGCGCGCCTCCCTCGGCCAGGACAACACCTGAGCCGCCCGGGCCGGTCTTTCCGGCTTCCGCCCCTTGCCAGGGACCCGGCCCGCCGATAGGTTCTGTGCCCCGCAGCGCGGGAATGGGCTATTAACTCAATTGGTAGAGTGCCATGTTCACAGCGTGGAAGTTACTGGTTCAAGTCCAGTATGGCCCACCACGCACCGTTCGGTGATACGGCGGGGCGCGCTCAGCCGTGACCCTCGGGGCGACGCGGTTCACACGCGTGCCGGGGCGAAGCCCGCACTTGGTGAAGAATTCGCGGTCACGAAGCGGGCCGAACACTTCGCCTGGAGCTCGGTCGGAAGCTCGATCTCGCCTTCGACACCGTCGTCGAAGCGAACCCATGACGCGATACTCGCCCTGGCAGCGGGCTTCGAGAACCCGGACCATCATTCGAAGGTCGATCATGGCCTGTCACTCCAGGCGCGATCGAAGGCCTTGTCGGCGGTGCTGGCGTGCGCGAGCCAGGCGGTGCCCATGTCGCGCTCACCGATCTCGCGCACGAGTTCCTGGCGGTGGATGACTTCGCCGGCGCGCTCGGTGTGCGGTGCCGCGCCCCCGGGAAGGCTGTGCCCCTTCCTCCGGATGGCGATCGTTCACTTGCGACTCCCGGCATCGGTCTCGGCCAGCCAATGCTCCTGCGCCCCTCTCCACTCCTGAGCGTTGCCATCGTGGCCAGCTCCCGGCTCGAGCGCGTGCCGCGCGTCGTAGAGGTCGATCATGCGCTGCACGACCGTCGCTGAAGATGCAACGCCCAGGGCGGCAGCGTTCCGGTCACTCTCAGCGGCAGCCGCCGGGTTGTCCAGCATCCACCCCGCGCTCTCGCCCAGGGCAGGTTCCGCCTCTGCATGCCGCTCCTGCCCTGCGATCGACATCCCCAGGTCGCTCTGCACTTGCCACAGGAGCGGGCCCTCGGGTAGGGCGGCGAAGAGGGCCTCCGTCGCCTCGGCGAGAAGCGGCTCGGCCAGGGCGTGATTTCCGAGATCGAGGTGAAGAGCACCGAGGCTCGCCAGCGCCTTGCCCAGGGTTTCGCCGTCTCCGCCTGGGCGCGCGGAAGTGACGCGCTTGTTCAGCAGGCCGGTCAGCTCGTCGATCGCCTGCAACGTGTTCGGATCATCGTCGCCCAGGACACGGCGATTGCCTTTGAGCGCCTCGCGCAAGAAGGGCTCGGCCTCGGACAGCCTGCCTCGAGTCTGAAGCAGCAACCCCATGCCGAGTATCGACGCCAACGTATTCGGATGATCGTCGCCCAGGACACGGCGCCTGCCTTCGATTGCCTCGCGGAAGAACGGCTCCGCATCGGCCAGCCTGCCTAGCGATTGAAGCAAGGCCCCCAGGTTGTGGATCGGCACCAACGTGCCCGGATGATCGTCTCCCAGGACACGACGGTGGCCTTCGATCGCCTCGCGGTAGAAGCGCTCCGCTTCGGCCAGCTTCCCTTGGGCAGCAAGCAGCACACCCATGTTGCTGATCGACGCCCACGTGTTCGGGTGATCGTCGCCCATGACACGGCGCTGACCTTCGAGTGCCTCGCGCAAGAAGGGTTCGGCTTCCGCTAGCTTCCCTTGAGCTTGAAGCAAGCCGCCCATGTTGTTGATCGACGCCAACGTGTGCGCATCGTCCCCCAAGACACGGCGCCTTCCTTCGAGTGCCTCGCGGAAGTAGGGCTCGGCTTCGGCCAGCTTCCCTTGGATGTGGAGCAGGCTCCCCAGGTTATTGATCGACACCAACGTGTCCGGATGGTCGTCGCCCAGGATGCGACGATTGCCGTCGAGTGCCTCGCGAAAGAACGACTCGGCATCGGAGTGTCTTCCACGGGCTACAAGGAGGAACCCCATGTCGCTGGTCGAGTCCAACGTGCTCGGATGATCGTCGCCCAGGGTGGAGCGCCGAATCGACAGCGCCTGCTCTTGAGGTGCAGTAGCCGCATCGAGGAGCCCGAGAGCTACAAGCGTTGACGCGACCGTCTGCAACAGGCGAGCGCGTACCAGGGGCTGATCCGCGAACTGCGAGTCGATCGCCTCGAGGGTGCGGCCGAACAGGTTGGCCTCGAGGGTGCCCAGCGCCAGGTCAGTGAAGTTGATGCCCGCAAGGCTCGCAGTCAGCGCTTCGCGACGTTCGCCGGGTGCCGCATCGAGCAGCGCTCGTCGAAGCCGCACGCCCATCTGTTCGGGGTCGATCTCGCTCAGCTGCTCGGCCTGGAATTCCGCGACCTGCTCGAGCTCTTCCGAGCGAGCTTGTGACTCCGCTTTGGCGAGCTTCGCTCGCTCGGCTTCATTGCGTGCTTGCTCTTCCGCATGCCGGGCGCGCTGCTCGTTCTCCTGCGCCTGGAGCGCACTAGTCTCGGCCTCCTTGGTCTTGGCTGAGAGGTCCGTGTTAGACCTCGCCAGGCGCAGCCCCAGCACCGAGATCACGACGAAGGCCAGCGCCGCCACCAGCGCCGCGGCGCTCTTCGTCGGGTTCCGCTTCGTCCACTTGACCAGGCGCTCGACCGTCGTCGGCGGCTTCGCGTGGATCGGCTCGTTCGACATGTACCGCTCGATGTCGGCGGCCAACTCTGCCATCGACGAGTAGCGATGCTTCTGGTCCTTCTCGAGCGCCCGCCCGCAGATCACTGCGAGATCACGAGGGATGCGGGAGCGTAGCTCGCGCATGTCCAGCGGGTCTTGCTCCTGGATCTTTCTGGTTACCTGCTGCGCCGTGTCGCCCTGGAAAGGCCGCTGCAGCGTCAGCATCTCGTACATCACGACGCCCAGACTGAAGACGTCCGTCCGGTGGTCGATGAGCGAGCGCTTGGCGGCGACTTGCTCGGGACTCATGTAGTAGTAGGTCCCCGCGAGGTCCCCGCTCTGGGACATTGCGGACTCGTCCGTGATCCGCGCCAGGCCGAAGTCTGTGACCTTGGGCTTGTCGTCGCGCGTGACGAGCACGTTCTCAGGCTTCAGGTCCCGGTGGAGCACTCCCGCCTTGTGGGCCGCGTGCATCGCGCGCGCAATCCGAGCGATCAGCTCGGCGGCCAGTCGATCGTAATGTTCGGGAAGCTTTCCCGAATGCACCACGTCGTCCAGGAAGTCGCGCAGGCTCCAGCACCCCTCCACAAGCTCCATTGCGATCCAGGCGATTCCCTCGTCCTCGCCAAAACCGTGGACCGCCACGATGCCGGGGTGTGCCAATCGTGCGCCCGCGCGAGCCTCGCGCCCGAAGTAGTCGAGCTGTCTCTGCGTGATCCGCTCGGGGCGGACGAACTTCAGCGCGACTCGTCGGTTGAGCGAGAGTTGCCGAGCCTCCCATACCTGGCCCATCCCACCCTGGCCGATCAAAGTCATCAGCCGGAAGTCGCCCACCACCTTCCCGGGCTCCAGGCCTGGTGCCGCCTGCGGGCGACGACCCTCTCCGCGCGCGAAGAAGGACGGCGTCTGGGAATCGCCGGTCGCCCGGGACTGCCAGGCGGCATGAGCGCGACGAAGCTCCCCCTCGTGGTCCCGGTGTTCCTTGACCCAGCTCTCGAACTCCACCGCCTCCCCGGCCTCTACCCGGGCAACGAAGCTGGCGAAAAGAATCTCGGGAGAGGGTTGGGAGCTCATTTCTCGATCCAGGTTAGCCCGGCCCAGCGGGAATCATCAACCTGCGTCGGTCTCATTCCGAGCGCAGCCGGTGGGGTCGGTCAGTTTGCGCACCAAGGCCTCCCATCGTGGCGATGGATCGCCGCCGCCAGTGGGTGTGGAGTTTCCACGCTTTCGTTGCCCCCGGTTGTTTCCGGATGCTCTTCGTTGCGCTCGGATGCTGCTCATTGCGTCGGCGACGTCCTGGCCCCAGGGTGCCAGAAGTTCTTGTTCAATCACGGCTTAGCGCTGGCTGCGAGCGTCCTGGGGCAACGGAGTTCACAGCGTGGAGGTTACTGGTTCAAGTCCAGTATGGCCCACCACGCTCGGCTCGGTGACCCACGTGATGGGGCGCGTCGCGCTCAGCCGCGACCTTCGGGACGATGCGCTTCACCCGTGCCGGTGCACGCAGCGTGCAAGAACTCGGGGGCGAGGTCTCCTCCGTTGGGCCAGGTCAGCGCAGAGATTGATCTCGCCCTCGACCCCGTCGTCGGAGCTCGGTTGCGCTCGAATGCGCCTCATTGTGTCTTCGACGCCCCGACGCTACGGCCCACGAAGTTCTGGAGAAATACCCGCGATCACTGAGCGGAATGACTCGAACTGAAGAATCGACTCGAGCCTGATTCGTCCGACATGCTCGAGCTGTGCTCCGCCTGGGGGCGGCTCGTGGTAGCCCACATAAGGCCACTCCCTGGGTCCGTTGACGTTCCGAAGCCGACAACCTTCTCCGATTCGCCGGTTGACGATAGGGTAGTGCCCCCCTTGACCCCCGTGGAGAGATTCGATGCGATCAATTCATTGTCTGGCAGCTCTGCTTGTTCTCGCCTCCCCGTCGCTGGCTTCCGACTGGCCGCAGTTCCAGGGGCCGGCGGGTGACGGCACATCGAAAGAGACCGGCCTGGTGCGGGCGTTCCCCGAATCCGGGCCGCGCGTGCTCTGGAGCATCGGCGTCGAGCCTGGTTATGGAGGTGCGGCGGTGCGAGACGGCGAGGTGTATTTCCTCGACCGGATCTCCGGTGAAAAGGACGTGCTGCTGGCTGTCGACTTGAAGTCCGGCGAAGAGCTGTGGCGCTTCGAGAACGAAACGCCCGGGCGCCTCATGTATCCGGGATCGCGCGGTGTGCCGACGGTGACCGAGGGCTTCGTCTATGCCATCGGCGGCTTCGGACATCTCTATTGCATCGATCGCAAGACGCACGAAGCCGCATGGATCTTGGATGTCGTGGCGGACTACGGCGGGGAGATGCCGATGTTCGGCTACGCCAATTCGCCGCTGGTGCTCGACGACCTGGTCATCGTGGCGCCGATGGGCTCCGACGTTGGCCTCTTGGCGCTCGATCGCAAGACGGGCGACGAGATCTGGACCTTCGGGGGATTGGGCTCGAGCCACTCCACTCCCGTGGTGCTCGACCTCATGGGCAAGACCCAGATCTTGTTCGTGTCGTCGACGATCGACATGTCAGCTTTTGGGGACATGCCGGAGCCACCGGCCGATGCGCCGATGCCGGGCTCGACGCCTCCGTCGGAATCCGAGGTTCCCGAGGAGTTCGCCGACTTCCAGATTCCCGGCAGCGGGTTGATTACCGCCCTTTCGCCCGGTGGGGATCTCCTCTGGCAATCGAGGAGCTACTACTGCAGCACGCCCATACCCTTCCCGGTCAAGATCGACGACGAGCACGTTTTCTTCACCGGCGGCTACGATGCTGGATCCGTTCTGCTGCGAATGTCGAAGGACGGGAGCAAGTACGAGCTCGAAGAGGTCTTCCGCACTGAGCTCGGTGGCCAGATCCACATTCCCATGGTCGTTGACGACCACCTGTACTTGCTGGTTAACGAGAACAGCAACGATCCCCGGCCGCGTCGCAAGAATGGGGGCTTGATGTGCATGGACCTCGAGGGCAAGGAGAAATGGCGCACCGGCGATGCTCCGTACTTCGGCCGCGGAAACATGATCCTCGCCGACGGCATCTTGATCATTCAGGACGGGCGCAGCGGCTTCCTGCGCCTGGTCGAACCGACCTCGGCTGGCTACCAGCTGCTGGCTGAGGCCAACATCTTCGACAAGGACCAACGCCGCGATCACCGCGTCTGGGCCCCGATGGCTCTCGCCGGCGGGCACCTCTTGATGCGCAGCCAGGAGCAGCTCAAGTGCGTCTCGTTGGAGAAGTCGGCTGACTGAATCTTCCGCGAAGATCATCATCCGACGCATCGAGGACGAGGACTGGTCCGCGCAATTCGCTCGAGGACAGCCACCAGTCGTGGTGTCAGGTCCTGGTGCACTGAGCCCTTCTCCCCCGTGTCGCCTGCGGCCTTGCGAAGGATTCCTGGCGCGCGCTTAGCGCGCCCGGAGAACGGCAGCTGCCCTTCCAGCACTGCCGCGCGGGTATACGGTGTCAGTCCGCATTCAATACCAAGCACTCTCATCGACTGAAGGTCGGTGCTCGTTGCGGGGCGGCCGGCGCGGGCTTCAAGCCGCGCGAGGCGGTTCATTGTCGATGAGCAGCAACAAGTCCTGTGACTCCGCATCGAAGGGCCTCAGCGCCCTCCACTGCTCGATCCGCCCAGGCCGCGCGGGCGCGTGGGTGCACAGCCCCACCTGCCCAGGTAACTGTCGCCGGAGTCAGAGATGTTCGGGAAGAAGCCGCCGACGTACAGGGCCGTTTCGCCGTCATGGACGAATGGTGTCATCGCCGTGACGATGTCGCTTGCCCCGCCGCCGAGCGCTATCCAGCTCGACCCGTCCCACCTGGCCGCCCTCATCGCCGCCCCTTCATCCGCGATCGTGAACGCACCCCCGGCGTAGAGTTCTGCTCCGCCGCCGTCGTCGAATGCCGTCAGCACCCAGACGGAGTTGTTCATGCCATTGCCGAGGGGCGCCCAGTTCGAACCATCCCATTTCGCGATTCGGTTCGCCGCCACGCCACCTGCGGTGGTGAAATGGCCTCCTGCGTAGAGTGCTTCTCCGTCGCCATCGTCGTAGGCCGTGAGTGCCCTGATGGTGTTGCTCGTGCCGCTGCCGAGTGGTCCCCAGGTCGAGCCATTCCACTTGGCGATTCGGCTGGCTGCCACACCTCCCGCCGTAGTGAAGTCTCCGCCAGCGTAGAGCGCGGCTCCGCCGCCGTCGTCGTACACGGTCAAGGCGTTGACGAATGCTCCGTTCATGCCGCTGCCGAGGGCCGTCCACCCGACACCGTCCCAGCGTGCAATTCGGTTTGCGCCTCCGCCTCCGGCCAATGAGAAGCTGCCTGCGGCGTAGAGCGCGGCTCCGCCGCCATCGTCGAAGACCGCCAGTGCCGATACGTCTCCGTTCATCCCGCTGCCGAGTGGCGCCCAGGTCGAGCCATTCCACTTCGCAATCTGATTCGAGGGCACCCCTCCGGCGGTCGTGAACAGGCCACCTGCGTAGAGCGCATCGCCGCCGCCGTCGTCGAACACGGCCAGGGAATTCACGTAGCTGTTCATGCCGCTGCCGAGGGTTGTCCAGCTCGAGCCGTCCCATTCTGCGACCATGTTCGCGGGCACGCCGCCGGCGATCGTGAAGCGGCCAGCAGCATAGAGAGCCTCTCCGCTGCCGTCGTCGAAGACGGTCGTCGCGCTGACGCCGCCGTCAAAGCCCCGGCCGAGGGACTCCCAGCTCGAGCCGTCCCACTTGGCGTTCCGCATTACCGGGAGCAGGCCGATACCCGTGTAGTTGCCTCCAACGTGCAGCGCCACGCCTCCGCCATCGTCGAGAACCGTGAGAGACACGACCCTGCCATTCGGTCCACTCCCGGGTGCCTCCCAAGTCGAGCCATCCCAGGTCGCGATCCGGTCCGCGGCCCCGGATCCTGCGACCGTGAAATCGCCCCCGGCGTACAGAACAGACCCGCTGCCATCGTCGAACGGGGTCAGGGCGAAGACGGAGTTGTTCACCCCCCTACCTAGCGGCATCCAGCTGGATCCATCCCATCTCGCGACATGATTCGTCGCGACGCCGCCCGAGACTGTGAAGGCTCCCCCGACCCAGAGTGCCGATCCGCTACCATTGTCGAACACGGTCAAGGCGTGGACGGTGTCGTTCGTGCCGGCGCCGACGGTTTCCCAGGTCGAGCCGTCCCACTTCGCGATGTGGCTTGCGGCTCCACCATCCGCCGTTGTGAAGCGCCCCCCGGCGTAGAGGTCGACTCCGGTTCCATCGTCGTATGCTGTGAGGACCTCGACCGGGGCATCCATGCCGCTGCCCAGCGCCTCCCAGCTCGAACCGTCCCATCTCGCGACGTGGGGCGCGGCCATGCCGCCCGCGGTGGTGAATTCTCCGCCGGCGTAGAGCGCGGCTCCACTTCCATCGTCGAACACTGCCAGGGTCTTGACGGCGCCGTTCGTCCCAATTCCGAGCGCAGACCAGCTCGAGCCGTCCCACTTCGCTACTCCACTCACCACCACTCCGCCCGCCGTCGAGAAACTGCCTCCGGCGTAGAGTGCTGCCCCGCTACCGTCGTCGAACACCGTCAGGGCGAATACGAGGCTATTCATGCCGCCACCGAGCCCGGCCCAGCGCGAGCCGTTCCACTTGGCGACGAAGCTGGCAACCCCACCGCCCGCCGTTCCGAAGTCGCCCCCAACGAAGAGCGCCTCGCCGCTACCGTCATCGAAGGCAGCCTGGGCAAAGACAGAACTGTTCGTACCCGGTTCCTGTCCGAAGCTCGGTAGCCATCGCGGCGTGCAGGCGCGTCCCTTGGCGAGCCGAAGGGATCCAACCCACAGGCGTCCAGGGATCCCGGAGATCGCTACCCGCCGATGCGCGATGAGGTTCGCACCAGCGCGCCCGATTGCCGTGAGCTCGACGCTCGCCGCTTCGACCGGAACCTTGGCCTCGAGCTGGAATCCCCCGTCTGCATCCGTGATGGCCTGGCCGCCCGCGCTGCTCATCACCACTGCTCCCGCGGCAGGGGCCCCGTTCGGAGAGCAGGCGGTTCCCTCCAGTAGAAGGGTCAACGTGTCCGAACTCGCGCGGAGATCATCGGGCGGAAGGGGAGCGGTACTTTGAGCCGTGGCCCCGCCCGTCAGGGCCAAGACGATCGGAATGGCGAGCGGGACGATCTTCATGAGGAGTTCCGAGTTCACGGCGGAGGCTGGCTTCGTGGCCCCGGCATGGCAGGTTCTGTGACGGCCAACGGTGCTGCCGGGATTCGCCGACTCCCCCAGATATCAAGCGCCATGGAGTGGAATGCGTTGCACATGCCGCTCCATATTAATTGCGGATAGCTGGAGGCGCGACGCGCAGTCCGATCAGGACGTCAGCTCAGTTCGGCACTTCCGAGGACGCGCCGGTCCACCCCTATCAGGGCTCGAAGGCTGCCGAGAGTCCATCACTCAGATTGAACCCGAGGCCGCCGGCGGCAGGGTCGCGGTACCAGAGCTGAAAATTCCATGTTGTTCCGCCATGGATAGCGCCGCTACCCGGGCCGCCGGTGGGGCTGACGGTGAAGTCGATCGCACGGGCCGAACGGCCAGGCCCATCCGCTGCAACCATAGGTTGCAAGCGATAGATGTGATTGCCAACACATCGAAATCCACTCCCGAACGGCACCATGGTCTGGGTCTTGCCGTAGAAGAACAACCCCTGGGCGCCCGGGACAACGCCGGTCGCCTCGAGGCCGAAGTCGTTCGCTGCAACGCTGACAGATCCCGTTGCCGCCATGAGCGCTGGAGTACCGGCCGAGTTGGGAAGGGCCGTGCAGTAGGGCTTCGCCGGCGCGGCATCGACCGTGAAGTCGACGTCGAACTGCCCAACCCCGTCGGTCGTATAGAACTTACTGGCGCCGGCAGCGCCACTAGCGACGATCGCCAAGGTGTATCTACCGGGGACCAGGATCCCGGTCTCATCGAGGGGCTCCAGGTACGACCCGCCGCCACCAGTACCGATTAGGAAGACCAGACCGGAGGTGCCACTCAATGTAACGCCGGCGCTTCCATTGGGTCCGGATCTCGAGACGAATCCGGCGGCGGCGTAGGTCGATACCGCTGTGACGTCGAATACGAACTCGAATAGTGAGTCGGTATGGGCAGACGCTCCCGCTCCAGGCTCGAGCTGGGGAGCGCTCGCGGATGCACCTCCCGAACCGGTCGCCGAGACGTGATTGACTCCGATCGATGATGTCTGGGTCGCACTCGAACTGGCCGTGCCGAGGGATCCCGACGCGCTGGCGTTGACCGTTTGAGAGAAGGGCCCGAAACCCGGTGCTTGGGCCGTGTCCGAATCCGTATCCGGTGTGCCGCTGGCGTCATTGGCCGAGGCCGTCACGGAAACGGAACGATTCTGGCTTACCGGCGTGAACTGGCGAGCGGACGCGGGAGCTGCGAGAGCGACCAGCAGGATCAGCGGAAGGCTATTTGAGGCGGCCATGTTTCGAGTCGGGCGTGTTCGGAGGGGGGGCGTCACGGGGCGAGCGCGGTTGACTCGCGTGGATATAGAATGCCTTACATGGGCAGATCCGTGGGCACCCCATTCCGCGTGGGGCTTCCTCGAGGTCGGGTATACTTGCAGCTGGCGGTTCCGGAAAGCAGGTCACGTTGCAGCCCTGGCCGCTCGGGCGTACTCTCCGTGGACGAATTCAGTTCCTGGTTCCTGTCGCTGCTACTGATCGAGCAATTTCCAGACGCCCGGCGGCGGGGCCGTGAGCACTCGCGGATGTGGAGGAGCGCGGACCATGAGCCAAGCCAAGGACCTGGCCAGGGAGTGGATCGAAGTCTGGGGCCGTGACGATCCGGCGACGCTGCCGTTGGCTGACGGATTTGTGCACGTGAGCCCATTTGGAACGATCGAAGGGCGAGAGAAGTACCTCGAGGTCATCCGTCCCTTGGCGAGTGACAACGTTTCATCGTTGCGGATTCGGGACATCCTCGGCGAAGGTGATCGGGCCTGTATTACGTTCGAGATGGACACTCCCAACGGTCCTGTCGATTGCTGTGATTGGGTGACCGTGGCAGGCGGCCAGATCACCTCCGTGCACGCATACTACGACCCCCGGAAACTGCCCAGTTTCGAAGAGTACTGAGCCGCGGACGAGGACGGAGCCACTCGGTCAGCTAGTGGGAAATCCCAGGATGCGAAGGGCCGCGGGCGGTCTACCCACGGCCCTCCGGCTCTTCGGCCGCGTCGATCCCCGGGGGACCGCCGGCGCGGGATACCGGCCTGGGCATCACGGCGGCTGCGCGCGGGACTCCGTGGATGTCCCGTCCGATCTGCGAGTGGGATGCCTTGGCGGGACGGACGCCGAGGTTGTTGTCGGCGTTCGTCGGCGTGCTGTCGTTGCGGTTCGCGGAACGCGCGTTGACGGCGGTGTTGTTGTAGCTGCCGCCGCGGTTCACGCGAGTTGCAGAACCTGGGGCCGGATACCCTTGCCGCTGGTAGGTCACGGATAGCTCCCCGCAAACTCCTCCAGCCACCTGCGACGCAGGGACAGGGTGTCCCCCAGCCGCAGGTGTTCAGACGCCGAGCGCAGCGACGCCAGGTAGCGTTGCTCGTCGAGCGCACCACGCCGATACTGGCGCTGTCGGGCGCGTACACGGGCCTGCAGACGTTTCTTGTTCCCCGGGCGGAGGCGTGTCGTGCCACGATAGATGCGCCAGCCGAGGAAGGGCAGGCCCTGATGCGCGGGTGCGAGGGTCGTGGCACGCGCCTTCAATTCCAGGTCCAGGTGATCCCGCAGGAAGCCTCGAACCTGTTCCAGGGCCGCGCGCAGCTCGCTCTTCGCCCTGCCGAAGAGCACGAAGTCGTCCATGTAGCGAATGTAGCCCGCGGCGCCGACCTGCCCTGTCACGAAGTGGTCCAGGCGATCGAGTACCAGGTTGGCGAGCCACTGACTCGTGAGGTTACCGATCGGCACCCCATGAACCGTGCACCCGTGCGCGCACACGATCGTGCGCGCCAGGTCCATCACGCGCGGCTCGCACACCACCCTGTCGAGCGTCTCGAGCACCACATCGTGTCTTAGCGATCCGAAGAAGCCCGCCACGTCGAGCTTCAGGAGCCAGTCGTGAGCGCGCACGAGCTCGCGCGCGCGACGCACGGCCGCGTGCGTGCCCTTGCCCTTTCTGCACGCGAAGCTGTGGGGCAGCATGCGTGCCTCGAAGTGCGGCTCCAGCGCGTCCATCAGCGCGTGGTGCACGACCCGATCCCCGAAGGGCGCCGCCGTGATCGTGCGCGTCTTCGGATCGTGGATCACGAAGGTTGTCGGCTTTCCAGGCCGCCAGCTTCTGTCCCGCAACCGTGACTCGAGTCGCAGGCACGCGGGCTCGAGGTCCGCCAGCCACCTCGCGGCCGCGCGCACGCGCTTCTTGCCACGTGCAGCACGACGCGAGGCCCGGCACAAGGCGTCGAAGCTGCAGACCTCCTCCCAGAGATTCGTCTGGGCGAGAGCCATGCCGCCAGTCATTTCCTGGGCCCCCGCTTCCCACTTCGAGCTTCAATGGATGCCGCGACCGCCTTGCGCCAACCGCCGAGCATGCGTCCGGTCTCGTCCAGACCGCGCATGGCGCTCTCGAACCCGCTCGGAGACATGATCCCGGCCCCGCGCGCCAGCCGGAACAGGTGGCGCAGGCGCTCCAGCATCAGGTTGGCCTGGTCCAGGCTGCGCCGCCGGCGCCTGGGCTCCCAGCGCGCCACGACCAGCAGCTCCACGATGTCCAGGGCGTGGTTCTGGACTCGCTGCCCGAAGGTGAAGCGTGACGATTTGGGCCAGCGGCCCGTGTGCGGGATCAGCCAGGCGCAGAAGTCCTCCCAGCGCTGGAGCACGAGCAACTCGGGCCCGGCTTCACGTGCGGCGGGGCGATTCGAGAGATAGGCGCTCACTTCGCGGCCTCGGCAGCGTCTCGTGCCAGGAGGGCCAATACGGCCTTGCCGTAGCGCTTCACCTTGGCGGGACCGACGCCATGCAGGTTTCCGAGAGCGGTGGGGGAGCCGGGACGCGTCGTGACCAGCGCGACAAGGTGCTTGTTGGTGAAGATGATGTAGTGCGGGACGCCTTCTTCACGTGCGGTCTTCGCACGCCAGTCACGCAACGAGTTGAACAAGGCGCGCTGGCGTTCATCCAGCCCGGCCGTCGGATCCGGTACCGCTCCCCGCTTGCGCTTGCGTGGGCTGGATTCTGTCGGTGGGACAAGTGGCGCGTGGGTTGGATCAGGTGCGAGTCCATGCCGTAACTCGTGCGCGACTGCCAGGTCCGCATTGCTCACCAGCGCGTCCTGCCAGGTCAACACGCACAGTAGGTGCGGGACTTCGTTCACACAGAAAAAGTGTTCGCGAAACGCCAGCACCTCTTTGTCGCGCATGAAGTGCACGAGCGGCCGGTCATCGAAACCACCGAGTGAACTCGAGTACCTGAACGTGAATAGCTTGACCCGCATGGGGGTCGCCCTTACCCGCCATCCACCCGTACACCTCCGCTAAACACCCAAATCTTCTACCTGAACTGCAGTTTCTGCCAGCCCTGCAAGCCGAGAAGTGGTGAAGTCAATCCGTGATGACCCTGGCGGGACGGACGCCGAGGTCGTGGTCGGCGAACGTCGGCGTGCTGTCGTAGCGGAACGCGGAACGCGCGCGGACGGCGGTGTTGCCGTAGCTGCCGCCGCGGATCACGCGAGTTGCAGAACCTACGAAAGGGCTCACAGGATCCGTCGGGGGGGCGCTTCGATAGAAATTCTCATCGTACCCGTCCAGGCACCACTCCCACACGTTGCCGTGCACGTCGTACAGCCCGAACTCGTTCGGCCCGAAACTCCCTACCGGCGCGTGCACCACGTACCCATCCGACCACGACTCGCAAGTCCAATCCTCGCCGCCATTGGCCTGCGCGAAGGCGTCCGCAAGGTTCGCCACTCCAGCCAGCCCCGACTTCTCCGGCCCGCTCGACCACGGCGTATCCGCGAACGCCCGCGCACCGTGCTCCCACTGCGCCTCGCTCGGCAACACCAGATCCAGTCGTCCCAGAACCCGCACACAGTCGTGCCAGCTCACCTGCTCCACCGGGTGCAGTCCTGTCGGCACCTTGCCCCCGAAGTTCCCTCCCGGTCCGTACCGGCTCGGGTTCACGCCCACGAAGCGCTCCCACTGACCCTGCGTCATCTCGTACTTCGACAAGAAGTACGCCGACAGCGTCACCTCGTGCACCGGGCCTTCGTTGCTCTTCGCCGGTGGATCGTAGTTGGGCCCGTCCGGGTCGCTCGCTTGCGCTCCCATCCAGAACGTGCCCCCCGGAATCAACACGAACACCGCGCCCATCTCTTCCGTGCGCACCAGCGCCCCGCCCGTACCCCGCTGCGGCACATCGCCCGTGAGCACATGCCCGAACTCCCACAGGCCCCACTCAGGATCCGGGCCCAGGGGCACCAGTCCCAGTTGCGGAACGAGGTCCAGACCGTCGTAATAGGGATGCTCCGCGATCGCCGCGATGGCCTCTTCCCATGCCTCGGCATGATCCTCGATCGAAACCTGCCGCAGCGTCCGAGATACCTCCAGTCGTTTCTCCACGTCCGCCAGGGTCACCTGCAATCCACCTAGACCTTCCACCAGCCGCTGGAAGGTCTCGAAACGCCAGCGAAGTCTGCGGTCAACCTCTTCCCAGACCGGCTCCGTGCCCTCCCCTTCCTCAACCTGGCCCGCGACGACCTGGCTCAGGTAAGCCTCCTGCCGCACCTGGCGTACCGAGGCTTCGTGTTGCTGCTTCCGCTCCAATGCCTCGCGTGCCTGTCCCAGCCAGTCCCGGTAGCGTGGGACAAGCTCAGGTGACTGGGGCCAGAGTTCGTCAGCCTCCTTCATCAGGTCTGTCACCAGTAGTGCGTCAGCGAGGCGATTCATCTCCGCGAGCTGCTCCTTCTCGCTGCGCTCCAGCGCCTTCAGCCGCTCTGCCGCCGTCATTGTCCCCGGTTTCACGTCCGGCGAGAACAGTGCCACGTTTCCGCCTTCGTGGTCCGGGAACGTCGCCTGCAACGGCGTCTGCCTCTTCTCGGTCCTGCGCTCGACCTCCCGCCCTACGTGGTTGAACAGCTCCCCGAACGTCACCACCTGATCCCCGTCCAGATCCGCGTCGCCCTCCAGACCGCCGAGCAATGCGCCAGTGAACACCGAGTGCCCGCCGCCGCCCGCATCGAGCACCGCTTGCTGCGCATTCCCCGCTGTGATCACCTGCCGCGCACGGTTCGACAACCCCGCCGCCACCGGTGGCGCCGCGCGCGTCACTGCCAGTCCGCCGAAGCAGCAGTCCAGCACGAACAGCGCGTGCTTCGCTGGCACGAGCTCCGAGATGTCCTCCACATCGTTCATCCCGATCAGGCTGGACCAGTCAGACTCACCGCGGGAGTTCGAGCGACCGTCCACCGGGACGATGTACCCACGCGACTCGCGCCGACCCGGGCGCGTGACCCCGTGCCCGGCGAAGAACAACACGAACAGGTCTTCCTCTCCGACGCGCTCCGTGTCGCAGGCCCACACTTCGAGCGCGCTGGCCAACGCGTCCCGTGTCGCGTCCCCATTCACGATCAAGCGCACGTCATCTGACTCGAACCCGTAGCTCTCGATCAGAATCTTCGCCACCGCCCGCGCATCCGCCACCGCGTACCCCAGATCCGGATACGCCGCATCCTCGTACTCATCGATCCCGATCACCAACGCATGTCGCCGCCCGTAGGCAGAGCTCGACGATTCCGCCACATCATCCAACGAGACACCACGCTTCGAGGCGTCCTCACCCTGGGGCCCTTGTCCACGAGCCAGGGGGAGAATCGCGAGCAGGGCGGTCAGAACCAGGTTCCAGCGCGAGGCGAGCATGCCCACAGGATAGCCCACGCCGTAGCCCTTTCACGGGACAAAGACCGTCGAGTGCCACGGAGCCGTACCCCGCCGTGTCCCCGGCCCGACCCCGTGCAGGTTTCCGAGAGCGGTGGGGGAGTCGGGGCGCGTCGTGACCAGCGCGACAAGGTGCTTGTTGGTGAAGATGATGTAGTGCGGGACGCCTTCTTCACGTGCGGTCTTCGCACGCCAGTCACGCAACGTGTTGAAAAGCGCCCGCTCCTGTTCGTCAAGTCCGGCCATCGGGTCCGGTGCAGCACCACGCCTACGTTTGGATGATCTGGCATCTGCCGGCGGAGCAAGTGGCGCGCGCGATGGATCCGGTGCGGGCGCATTTCGTAGGTCATGAACTGCAGCCACGTCCACATTGCTCACCAGCTCGTCTTGCCAGGTCAACACGCACAGCAGGTGCGGGACTTCGTTCACACAGAAGAAGTGTTCGCGAAACGCTAGCACCTCTTTGTCGCGCATGAAGTGCACGAGCGGGCGGTCATCAAAACCGCCGAGTGAACTCGAGTACCGGAACGTGAACAGCTTGACCCGCATGGGGGTCGCCCTTACCCGCCATCCACCCGGACACCTCCGCTAAACACCCAAATCTTCTACCCAAACTGCAGTTTCTGCCAGCCCTGCAAGCCGAGAAGTGGTGAAGTCAATCCGTGATGACCCTGGCGGGACGGACGCCGAGGGAGTCGTCGGCGTACGTCGGCGTGCTGCCGATGCGATTCGCGGAACGCGCGTAGACGGCGGTGAGGCTGTAGCTGCCGCCGCGGCTCACGCGAGCGGCAGAACCTGGGAAAGGGCTCACGGGATGCGTCGGGGGGCTGCTCCGGTAGAAAATCCCATCGTACCCGTCCAGGCACCACTCCCACACGTTGCCGTGCACGTCGTACAGCCCGAACTCGTTCGGCGCAAGACTCCCTACCGGCGCGTGCACCACGTAACCGTCCGACCACGACTCGCAGGTCCAGGCTGCGCCGCCATTTGCCTGTGCGTACGCATCTGCCAGATTCGCCACAAGGGCAAGTGCCGCCTTGTCCGGACCGCTCGACCACGGCGTGTCCGCGAACGCCCGCGCACCGTACTCCCACTGCGCCTCGCTCGGCAGCTCCAGTTCCAGCCGCCCGAGCACTCGCACGCAGTCGTCCCAGCTAACCTGCTCCACCGGGTGCAACAGCGTCGTCACCTTGCCCCCGAAGCTCCCTCCCGGCCCGTAACGGCTCGGGTTCACCCCGACGAAGCGCTCCCATTGGCCCTGTGTCATCTCGTACTTTGACAAGAAGTACGGCGACAACGTCACTTCGTGCACCGGACCTTCGTCGTCCTCCGCCTGCGGATCATAGTTGCGCCTGGTCGGGTCGCTCGCTTGCGCTCCCATCCAGAACGTACCCCCAGGAATCAACACGAACACCAGGCCCGTAGCCTCCGTCCGCACCAGCGCCCCGCCCGCGCCTCGCTTCGGTACCTCGCCCGTCAATACGTGCCCGAACTCCCACAATCCCCACTCCGGATCCGGGCCCAGGGGCACCAGTCCCAGCTGCGGGGCGAGCTCCAGACCGTCGTAATAGGAGTGCTCCGCGATCGCCGCGATGGCCTCTTCCCAAGCCTCGGCATGCGCCTCGATCGACACCTGCCGCAGGGTCCTCGACACCTCAAGTCGTTTCTCCACGTCCGCCAGGGTCACCTGCAACCCATCCAGACCGTCCACCAGCCGCTCGAAGGTCTCGAAACGCCAGCGCAGCTTGCCGTCCACGCTCGCCCAGACCGGCTCCGTACCCTCGCCCTCCTCCAGCTGACCCGCCACGACCTGACTCAGGTACGCCTCCTGCCGCACCTGGCGAACCGAAGCCTCGTGCAACTCCCGCCGTTCCAGGAGGTCGTCCGCACGGACGATCCATTCCCGATAGCTCGCCACCATCTCGGGCGCCTGCGGCCACAAGCTGTCCGTTTCGTGTGAGAGGTCTTGCACCAGGATGTAGTCCGCCAGACGCTCCAGCTCTGCAAGGCGCTCCGTCTCGCTGCGCTCCAGTGCTTTCAATCGCTGAGCTGCCGACATCGTCCCTGGTTTCACGTCCGGCGAGAACAGCGCCACGTTTCCGCCCTCGTGATCCGGGAACGTCGCCTGCAACGGCGTCTGCCTCTTCTCGGTCCTGCGCTCGACCTCCCGCCCTACGTGGTTGAACAGCTCCCCGAACGTGACCACCTGATCCCCGTCCAGATCCGCGTCGCCCTCCAGACCGCCGAGCAATGCGCCCGTGAACACCGAGTGCCCGCCGCCGCCCGCATCGAGCACCGCTTGCTGCGCGTTCCCCGCCGTGATCACCTGTCGCGCACGGTTCGACAGTCCAGCAGCCACCGGCGGCGCCGCGCGCGTCACCGCCAGCCCTCCGAAGCAGCAGTCCAGCACGAACAAGGCGTGCTTCGCCGGCACAAGCTCCGAGATGTCCTCCACATCGTTCATCCCGATCAGGCTCGACCAGGACGGTGCGCCGTTGGATTCGGCCTCTCCATCGACCGGCACGAGGTAGCCACGCGACTCGCGTCGACCCGGACGCGTGACCCCGTGACCGGCGAAGAACAGCACGAACAGATCCTCCTCTCCGACACGATCAGGATCACAGGTCCATTCCTCGAGCGCTTCCGCCAACGCGTCCCGTGTCGCGTCCCCATTCACGATCAAGCGCACGTCATCTGACTCAAACCCGTAGCTCTCGATCAGGATCTTCGCCACCGCCCGCGCATCCGCAACCGCGTACCCCAGATCCGGATACGCCGCGTCCTCGTACTCATCAATCCCGATCACCAGCGCATGCCGCCGCCCGTAGGCGGAGCTCGACGATTCCGCCACAGCGTCCAACGAGATACCACGCTTCGAAGTGTCCTCAGCCTGGGGCTCCTGTCCACGAGCCAGGGGGAGAGTCGCGAGCAGGACGGGCAGAACCAGGTTCCAGCGCGAGGCGAGCATGCCCACAGGATAGCCCACGCCGTAGCCCTTTCACGGGACAAAGACCGTCGAGTGCCACGGAGCCGTACCCCGACGTGTCCCCGGCCCGACGCCGTGCAGGTTCCCGAGAGCGGTGGGGGAGTCGGGGCGCGTCGTTACCAGCGCGACAAGGTGCTTGTTGGTGAAGATGATGTAGTGCGGGACGCCTTCTTCACGTGCGGTCTTCGCACGCCAGTCACGCAACGTGTTGAAAAGCGCCCGCTCCTGTTCGTCAAGTCCGGCCATCGGGTCCGGTGCAGCACCACGCCTACGTTTGGATGATCTGGCATCTGCCGGCGGAGCGAGTGGCGCGCGCGATGGATCCGGTGCGGGCGCATTTCGTAGGTCATGAGCTGCAGCCACGTCCACATTGCTCACCAGCGCGTCTTGCCAGGTCAACACGCACAGCAGGTGCGGCACTTCGTTCACGCAGAAGAAGTGCTCACGAAACGCCAGCACCTCTTTGTCGCGCATGAAGTGCACGAGCGGGCGGTCATCAAAACCGCCGAGTGAACTCGAGTACCTGAACGTGAACAGCTTGACCCGCATGGGGGTCGCCCTTACCCGCCATCCACCCGTACACCTCCGCTAAACACCCAAATCTTCTACCAAAACTGCAGTTTCTGCCAGGCCTGCAAGCCGAGAAGTGGTGAAGTCAATCCGTGATGACCCTGGCGGGACGGACGCCGAGGTCGTGGCCGGCGAACGCCGGCGTGCTGACGAAGCGGAACGCGGAGCGCGCGTAGACGGCGGGGTTGTCGTAGCCGCCGCCGCGGTACACGCGAGTCGCAGAACCTACGAATGGGCTCACGGGATCCATCGATGGCCTGCTGCCGTAGAAACTCCCATCGTACCCGTCCAGACACCACTCCCACACGTTGCCGTGTACGTCGTACAGGCCGAACTCATTCGGCGCGAGGCTCCCCACCGGCGCGTGCACCGTGTAACCGTCCGACCACGACTCGCAGGTCCAGTCCGAGGCGCCGTTGGCCTGCGCGAACGCGTCTGCCAAATTCGCCACAAGTGCCAGTGCCTCCTTCTCCGGACCGCTCGACCACGGCGTATCCGCGAATGCTCGCGCCCCGTACTCCCACTGCGCCTCGCTCGGCAGCACCAGATCCAGTCGCCCGAGCACCCGCACACACACGTCCCAGCTCACCATCTCCACCGGGTGCAACAGCGTCGTCACCTTGCCTCCAAAGTCCAATCCCGGACTGTACCGGCTCGGGTTCACGCCCACGAAGCATTCCCACTGGCCCTGCGTCATCTCGTACTTCGCCAGGAAATATGCCGACAGCGTCACTTGGTGCACCGGGCCTTCGTCGCCTCCTGCCTGCGGATCGTAGTTGGGCCCGTCCGGATCGCTCGCTTGCGCTCCCATCCAGAACGTACCCCCCGGAATCAGCACGAACACAAGGCCCGTCGCCTCGGTGCGTACCAGCGCGCCGCCCGCGCCTCGCTTTGGTACCTCGCCCGTCAATACGTGCCCGAATTCCCACAGATCCCACTCGGGATCCGGGCCCAGCGGCACCAGACCCAGCTGCGGAGCGAGCTGCAGACCGTCGTAATAGGAGTGCTCCGCGATCGCCGCGACGGCCTCCTCCCAAGCCTCGGCATGCGCCTCGATCGAAACTTGCCGCAGCGTCTGTGACACCTCCAACCGTTTCTCCACGTCCGCCAGGGTCACCTGCAATCCACCCAGACCTTCCACCAGCCGCTGGAAGGTCTCGAAACGCCAGCGAAGTTTGCGGTCAACCTCTTCCCAGACCGGCTCCGTGCCCTCCCCTTCCTCAACCTGGCCCGCGACGACCTGGCTCAGGTAAGCCTCCTGTCGCACCTGGCGTACCGAGGCTTCGTGTTGCTGCTTCCGCTCCAAGGCCTCGCGTGCCTGTCCCAGCCAGTCCCGGTAGCGTGGGACAAGCTCAGGTGACTGGGGCCAGAGTTCGTCAGCCTCCTTCATCAGGTCTGTCACCAGTAGTGCGTCAGCGAGGCGATTCATCTCCGCGAGCTGCTCCTTCTCGCTGCGCTCCAGCGCCTTCAGCCGCTCTGCCGCCGTCATCGTCCCCGGTTTCACGTCCGGCGAGAACAGTGCCACGTTTCCGCCTTCGTGATCCGGAAACGTAGCCTGTAACGGTGTCTGCCTCTTCTCGGTCCTGCGCTCGACCTCGCGCCCTACGTGGTTGAACAGCTCCCCGAACGTGACCACCTGATCCCCGTCCAGATCCGCGTCGCCCTCCAGACCGCCGAGCAATGCGCCCGTGAACACCGAGTGCCCGCCGCCGCCCGCATCGAGCACCGCTTGCTGCGCGTTCCCCGCCGTGATCACCTGCCGCGCACGGTTCGACAACCCGGCAGCCACCGGCGGCGCCGCGCGCGTCACCGCTAGCCCCCCGAAGCAGCAGTCCAGCACGAAGAGCGCATGCTTCGCCGGCACGAGCTCCGAGATGTCCTCCACGTGGTTCATTCCGATCAGGCTCGACCAGGTTGGCGCTCCGTCGGACTCGGACTGCCCATCGACCGGCACCATGTAACCACGGGACTCGCGCCGCCCCGGGCGTGTAACGCCATGTCCGGCGAAGAACAGCACGAACAGGTCCTCTTCTCCGACCCGTTCTGGATCACAGGCCCAGTCCTCGAGTGCTTCGTCCATCGCGACCTTGGTCGCGTCCCCATTGACGATCAAGCGCACGTCCTCAGACTCGAACCCGTAGCTCTCGATCAGAATCTTCGCCACCGCCCGCGCATCCGCCACCGCGTACCCCAGGTCCGGATACGCCGCATCCTCGTACTCATCGATCCCGATCACCAACGCATGTCGCCGCCCGTAGGCAGAGCTCGACGATTCCGCCACATCATCCAACGAGACACCACGCTTCGAGGTGTCCTCAGCCTGGGGCTCCTGTCCACGAGCCAGGGGGAGAGTCGCGAGCAGGACGGGCAGAACCAGGTTCCAGCGCGGGGCGAGCATGCCCACAGGATAGCCCACGGTGAAGCACATTCACGGAGCAAAGGCCAAGCTGGGTAGAGAGCCGCTGTCTTGTCGTCGGGCTGCCGAACCTACATTTCTACGCCGTCGGTATCCGTCGGAATTAACACAGAGGGGGGAGGAGACGCAGAGGACGCAGAGGGTTGAGCGGCTGCGCCGCCCAACCGGCAAGGTGGGGTCACGGTGAGGGAGCTGGACGGCGCGAGGGCCTTCGAGTTCATCACGTCTCATAACGCAGCCCGGTGGGCGTAGCCGCCGCCTCGCCCTCCAGCGGCCCCGCCTCGCGCTCGTGCGGCGCAGCCGCACGAGCCTCTGCGTCTCCTCCCCCCTCTGTGTTAATTCCGACGGAAACGCACCCACCCAGGACCGCCTTCGGCGGGCACGCGGATCCCACCCACGAGTAGCCTCATGGCGGGGCACCCTAATACGGTGGAGCGAGTACAATGCGGCCGGAACAGGCCAGGCTGATCGAGGGTGCCCCAAGGGATGCCACCGGGAGGTGGGCGCATTTTTTTCGAGAATGCCGAGGCCAGGCGCGAGGGCGCGACGTTCGCAAATAGATGGCCTCATAATGATCGGATCCCCATGAGAACCCCCCTTTGTATCGCCACCTTGGTTGCCCTGTTCAGCCAGATCGCTCCGGCCCAGGTGTCCGTCCCAGGGTCGAGCTTTATTCTCGGCGAGGGCGGGCCGATTCCGATCGAGTCCTACGGGATGACGACGGTCGCCGATCTGGATGGCGATGGGTTCGAGGACATGGCGGTCCTCGTCGGGGATGACCTGATGCTGCTGTTCTCGCCCGCGCTGTACGAGGTTCTGGTTCCGGGCGTGCTGAGCGACATCAACGACTTCGTCGGTGTTCCCGCGGCCCGTCCGCACGGCAAGGACACCATCGCGGTGGTCGGTCCTCTCGGGGCGGGACTGCTCGGATGGAACGGCGTCGACTTCACCCACAGGATCGTTGGACCCGGGTGGGTGGACGCATTGAGAGTCGATACGGTGCCGCGCACTGGCACCGAGCCGCGTCAGCTGGTCGGAGTTCTGGCGGACGGCGTTTCCGTGCGTCGGCTCACCGAAGACCTGCGAAGTCCCCTGGAGCCCTGGATCGATACGGCCGTCTGCACTCTGACGAGTCCGATCCTGGAGCTGGCCCTGGCGAACCTCGACGGACTGGCCCAGCCCGAGATCGGCTTGATGACAGCCACGAGTGTGGACCTTCGGACCTGGTCCGGGACCGGTATCACTACCTACGGTTTCTTTGGGCAGGCCGTCGCGTTGAACACCATTCGAGCGACGTCCACTCAAGAGTGGCTGGCGCTGCTGGGTGTGGAGTCGGCAGCCCTGGGCGACCCGTTCATTTCGGTGCTCGGTCCGAGTGGCCATCTTCGCACCGACAACTTCAGCGGTGATCCGATGTTCGTGGGCATGGCGGCCAGCGACATGGACCCCACGGGCAATGGCATGGATGACCTGCTCCTGAGCTACAAGACAGCGCACGACGTGGTCTACCTGCAGAACTCCGGCGACGAGGTCGTCGGCCCGATCTTTGACCCCAATCCGATGGGTGCCATGCGCCTCGTTCCAATGGGGCCACCCGGTGCGGCTCCTGACAACGAGACGACTCCGGCCACGACCGATTTTGACAACGACGGCGACGACGACATTCTCCACCCGGTGCAAAAGGACGGGACCTTCTTCGTCTTCCTCAGCGCGCGCGTGGATGAGGACAGCATGAAACCAGGCATCGACACTCGCACGCCGACCCGCTTTGTCGCTGGTCCGACGATTCAGATCGAGACGGTCCTGGAAGCTGATTCGACCGTGATCACGACGGCAGGTACGGTCCCCAACGTGCTCGAGGTGTTTCTCTACCGACGCCCCGACCTAGCCTCGCCGATGGACGTGGTACCCACCTTCTCGGCTCGCTATGCGGTGGCCGACGGGATTCCCGGGGACCGGGGGGAGCTCTTCTTTCCGATCACGATTCCGCTGACGGAAGTGCCCGTGTCAGGCTGCACCCACTTCGAAGCCATGTACTTCCTCGTCGCCCGCCTGGCGGTGGAGGTCAACGGTGGAATCACGGAGCGCTGCCCCTCACGACTGATCGGAATCCAGGGACAGCCCGAGGGCGACAATGGCGAATACCTGGCAGACCACAGTTCCCGGCCCGAAAACCGGGTCATCTTCCTTCACTCATGCCCGAACGGACCGGGCGTTGGCTCGACGGGGTCGACCGGCGGGGGGTCGTCGGGAGGTGGCCGAGTGGGCTCGGGTTTCCAGCTCATCACCTTGCACGAGGAGGTTGGCGGGTCCGGAGACGAGCTCGATTGCCTGCCCAAGCCCACGGCCGGAAACGATCCGCCGAGCCTCTTCGGGGGTTGAATCAGGGAGTGGATCGGAGCGCCTGCGAAGTCTCGAGGCGTGCGCCGGTCACACCTCGCGCCTGCGCGAGCGACTGTGGATGAGACCGGCGGCCAGGAGGGCCAGGCCGACGGCGACGATCAGGTAGGCAACAGGTCCGGATCCTGAAGTCCGCTCCCGTGGAGGAAAGAGTGCCTCGTGCCCAAGACCCGTGATCTGCGGGAGGCCGTAGTAGTAGGGGTCATCAAACCCGGCGCTCACGAGTTCCTGGCGCGCCCGGCGTAGCCCCTCCGCGGGCGTGACGCCATGTGCGACCTCATCTTGAAAGGTGGCGCCCAGGCGCAGGGTGGGTGTCAATTCCACTTCCGACGGGGTGGATAGCACACCCAATGCTCCGGCCCTCATGAAGGCGCCGACCAGGGTGGCGCTCTTCTCGTCCCCACCCCGCCAGGGACCCTGGGCCGAAGCACAGGATGAGAGGATGACGAACTCGGAGGCAGGCAGCAGTTCAACGTCGGGACCGAACAGCAGACCGTCGTGCTGCTCGGTCGAACTCAGGAGGAGCCCGCGGCTTGCCTCGCGCGCGTCGTCCCGGATGCCATGGGTGACCAGATGTAGCAATCGGGTTCCATGGGGGGCCAGATCCTCGAGACCTTGCAGGGTGGCCCGTGCGCCCAGCAGACACTGGAACCTGGCCGGTTCGAAAGGAGCCGACAGTTGTTCGAGTTCGGCTGGGGTCATCTGAAAGTCGACTTGCTCGCCGTATTTCGATCTGGCGGCATCCCCACGGATCGGATCACCGACCAGTATCAAGTCGAGCGGAGGACTCGAATGCTCCTGGCCCCGGGCTTCCCGGCTCAGATGGATTCCGAGCGGAAGTGACGGGACGTGGGAAACAGCCTTGCTGAGACCGAGCGGCCGGTCTCCGCGAGGCGAGAGGCACTCGATCGGGAGTCCGCGCAGGTAGTCGCTCCCGATGAACACCACCTCTTCCCACTCGGCCAGAACGGGACGGATTGCGTCCGGGACGAGGATTTCGAAGAGGACAGTCGAGCGTGCATCCAGATCGCTCTTCCGACGATCGAGCTCTGCTGGCTCGAGGCCGCCTGGCGATCGGCGCAGCTGGGCGACGAAGGGCGCGCATGCATCTCGGATCTCGATGATCCCCTGGGTTCGGCCATGGACCACCCGGGTTGCGTCGATGGCGAGCAGGTGGGACCCTTCTTCCGAAGGGAAGAACACGAGGACGCCTCCGCGGGGTGGCACGAGGTGGGCTTGGACGTCCTCGACGACGTACTGATCTGCGCCCACGAAGCGCGTCAACGAGTCGAGCTGCTGTCCCTCGAAGAGAGAGTTGAGCACGGCCTGGGGTCCCGTTTCGTCATCGACCAGGACATGCAGGTCGATCAGGGTGGCGAGGATGACCCGGTAGGCCCGGAAGCCCAGGAACCCGATCCCTCCGGTGCGCGGTGCTTCCGCCGTGATCTCGTCGTACACCGAGCGCAGGGCCTCTGCCAGGCTCTCCCTTCTGATGCGCAACCTTGCGCGCGGCTCACCGATGGCGATGGCCGCCCGCGCCGCCGCGGTCTCGAGCTCTGCGGAGATCATGGTCGACAGACCCTCGCTTTCACGGACGGCCTCCAGGCGTGCCAGCGCGTTGTCCGGCTTGCCGGACCGGGTGTCGAGCCTTGCCAGGCCAATACGACTCCTCGAGCGCTGCTCTTGCGAGGCCTCCGGAATCGCCAGTACCCCCTCGAATCGCTCCCGCGCCGGGCCCAGCTGTGCCCCGTCGGTGTAGCCCATCAACTCGTGCGCAAGGGCCGTATTGAAGAGCATCGTTGCTCGTCCGCCGGGGCGGGCCTCGAAGAGAGTGGCGTGCTTCGATAGCAGGCTGTCGGACTCGTCGATCACCTCATCGAAGCGACTCTGCGCCAGGTAGATGTGGATCAGCGTGCAGTACACGTTTACCAGCGGGCCGACGACGGAGAGGCCGTCCTCGTGCGCCTGCTCGAGTCCCCGTCGCGCTTGCCCGATCTCGCGCGCTGCCAGATCGACCAGGCCCATGCGCAACAGGATCGCGGCGCGGTCTCGCTGATTCGGGTACCGGGCGTAGGGCTCGGCGTGTCCGAGTCCGATCGTCCGGTCCACCTCGTCGAGGATTCCCAGGGCCTCCTTGAATCTTCCGCGCTCTGACGAGAGCAGAGCCATCCTGCGTAGCAGGGGAAGTTGATGGGGATGATCGGGCGGGAGAGCAGCGCGGGTCTCCTCGATGTGTGCCAGGGCGGCCGGTAGGGCGCCTGTTTCGGCGAGCAGCTTGGCAGCCTCGAGCGTTGGCCATGCAAGCAGGTCCAGCTTGCCGCGGGCCATGGAGCCTGCGCGCCCGAGGCTGAGCAGCTCGACCAACACCTCGCGCGGCTGCTCTGGATCACGCCGCAGGATCTCGTAGTAGCGCGGCGCCGCAACCTCACAGGCCCAGTCGTGCCGTGCGTCTCCCTGGCCCACGCGCGGCCCGGAGATCTCGAGCAGGAACTGAAGTCCCGCCTCATCGCGCCACTCCTCATCGAAGAGCTGCTGTGCGACCTCCTGCCAGGCAGTCTCCCAGGAGTCTTCAGCGCCGGATGATGACGGGGCCTTCTCCGCAGGAGTCGATTGACCTTGGGCCTCAGTGATCGGAGCTGCGCCTGACCACGTTGCGAGGGTCAGCGCTGCGAACGTTCGGCCGAGGCCTCGGCCGAGTCCAGCATGGAACCGGAGGCGTCGTAGGCCGAAACTGTCCATCGAATCTTGCTCGGCCATGCCGCGGTATGTTCCGGGTCGGGCTTCCAGCGAGCCTCCTTCAACCCACGTTCAATAGTAACGAGGTCGCCCGTATCCGACTCGAAAACCTGAACTTCGAAGCGCCCATCCCCGATGTCGTCGAAGTTCCACTGGAACGTTCCGAAGCGATCCACCTCGCCGCCCGGCACCAGGTTGCCCAGGGAACTCCCCAGGGTCACGCGCTCGCGCGGGACAGAGTCGCTCTGCGAGAAACGCGCACGCACCGCGAACAGGACGACCAGTACGGCTGCAACCGATAGGACCCATCTTGGCAAGCCGAGGGCTGGGCGATCTGCCCACGAGCCGGCCTTCACCTTCCCACTCGTGGCCGCGGATTCGCGCGCCAGCTCTCGGATCCTGGCCCGCACTCGCTGCGCCTCCGGCCCATCGACATTGGCCGGTCCATCCATGTCCTCCCGCGCGGTCTCGGAGGCCGCGTCCAGGGCTCCATGCAGACCCTCCAGCTCAGCGATGGTCTGGCCAAAACCAGGATCAGTGGCCAGGCGCCGTTTCACCTCGTCGCTCTCTGGCGATAGCTCGCCCTCCAGGACGCGCATGAGCAGATCGTCGTCGCCGGCTTGTCTGTCTTGGTTCACATCCACTCCTTGGGCACGGCGACCTTGAGCTTCTCGCGCAGGCGCATCAGGCCACGGTAGTAGCGCGTCTTGGCGGTGCTTCTCGGAATCCCGAGCGCCTCGCCAATCGTTGCGAAATTCGCACCATCGAAGTGGTGCCGTTCGATGACCTGAGCCTCTTGCTCCGGAATCAAGGCCAGTTGATGAAGCAGCTCCTCGAGTCCCGGCATGGGTGGCTGGATGGGCTGCGCTATCTCGTTCGGGACTTGTGAGATACGCGGCGCGCGGCTCTTCTTGCGGACGCGGTTCATGAATTCCAGCAGCGCGAAGCGGTAGATCCAGTTGTCGAGCGATCCTCTGCCGTGGAAGGCCTCGAGCTTGTTCCAGACCTTGATGACCACATCCTGGCTCAGGTCGTCCAGGTCATGATTCGATAGCCGCGAACCGCGCCTGCGATTGATCGCGCCCAGAAATGCGGGGACGCGTGCCATCCGGTCAGCGAATTTTTCGATTGCAGCGGAGTTCCCGGCAAGCACACGCTCCACCAGGTCCGCGTCCGGTCCGGGTGCCCCCGAGGCGCGGGAGTCATCGGGACTGGGTCCCTTCAAGGCGTAGGTGAACCGTCCCGGCGGATACCTGAATGAATCCGCCTCGAAGACGCGCCTGTATCTGGGTTCGGGGTCGACGAAGTGCCCAACTCTGTTCCGCCTTTCGGGCCCAGGGACAGGCTGACCTCGGGGGCCAGCCGTCACCGGATGGGGGAGCCGCAGGCTACCAGGCGTGTTGTGGAAATGGGCATCCAACTGACGGGGAAACTCCTCTGTGCGAAGCACTCGGCACGTTGCGAACGTCGCCACCAGCGGCCCTGGCTCGACCAAAACCAAAAGAATCGGGATGCCGGTTTTTCGAAGGCCGCAGGCGAGCTCGGGGACGACTGCTATTGACCCAGCCTCGATCCGCCCCGCGCTCGGCAGCCTGATTTGGCCAATTTTCCGGCCGCGCCCGGGGCTTTACCAAGAAGAGAAACATGCAAGCACAACCCAGCAATCTGTTCATTCTGGCCGCCATCGGCGCCATCTCAGGCCTCGGATCTCTCTCCCAAGCGCAGTCCACGATTCCAGCTCCGCCCGACCACGAGCTCCACCCCGTGTGGGGCGGGCAGTCGCAGGCGGTACACACCTCCAATGTCGCAGCTGGCCACAGGATCATCGTCGGCACCGGGGGTGGAGGAATCCGCTACTCCAATGCCGGCGGAGCCCAGGGCAGCTGGGTGTACGCGGACACTCCCGACGACTTCACCCATACGCTGATCGATATCGAGTTCCTCGATGACGACATTGGATTCGCGTGTGGTCGGGGCGGCCAGGTGCTTCAGACCGCGGATGGCGGAAGGATCTGGACCAACTTCGGCAATCCTGTCATCGATCCTTGCGGCGACCTGGCGACGAACTGGAGCCTGTATCCGATGTCGTCCGATACCGTCTTCGTCGTGGGCCTCTGGCTTGCGAAAGTCACGATCGATGCTGGGCAGACCTGGATCGATCTGGAGCTCTCGGGCTTCAACACCTCGGGCATCGGAACTCCGTACGACGGTCCGACGCTGCTCGCAAACGCATTCCATTTCTACTCCATGGACGTGGCCGGTCCGATCGGCCAGTTCAAGGGCGCCCTCGCGGCAGAGTACGAGGACCCGTCCGGGACCCATATGGGGGTCGTGTTCCATACCGATGCGGCGGAGGCCGGTAGTTCGGTTGGCCGAAAATGGCGCATGACACTCAACGACCACGAGCTCTCGACGTCCCTCGGCGTCGCACCTCTGATGATGGAACCCTGGGGCCTCTGTTTCGAGAGGGGGGCGACGCCGGCCTCCGCCGTGGCGTACGTCGCCGGCGGTCTGGGAGCCAACAGTCCGGGTCGCGTGTATCGCAGTCCGGACGGCGGAAACACCTGGACGGCCGAGGTCGACCTGAATGTCACGCCCTACTCCGTGACGGCCGAGGTGGGCAGGACCATGGTGGGCGCCTACTCGGGGCTCGCCTGGACCCGTGACATGGCTGGTGGTTGGAGTTCCCAGACCCTTCCCGGGCCCCCGGGCGGTCTGCTGACTCCTGGATTCACCACGGCGGCACTCAACGTGGTCGACAGCGCGGATCCCCTTCACTTTGTTGTCGGCGGCGGATTTGGTCTGAACATGCAGACGACCGATGGCGGCGCGACCTGGATCGAAGCCAGTCCCTATTATCAGCTCGACATCGAGGAGCTGCGTGTCAAGGGCCTCGCTACGCTGCCGGGTGTGCCCACGACGGCAATTGTTGTCGGCCAGGGCGGGATCCTCATGAAGACCGTGAACGACGGCGAAGATTGGGCCTATCAGCGCGCCGAGCCATCGGGCAAGACCCTCTGGGCCGTAGACTTCCGTGACGCTTCGAACGGGATCGCGGCCGGCAACAGTGGAGCCCTGCTCTACACGACCGATGGCGGTACGACCTGGACACCGGGCACGACCGTCATGGGCAGCACGAGTAGCGTGAACTTCCGCGACATCGTCTCCGTCGGCAACAACGAGGCCTGGGCGGTCGGACAGGATACTGCTACGGGCGAGGGCGCTGTGGCCTTCACGCGCACGGCTGGCCAGGCGTGGTTTCGGCTGTCCGCTCCGCAGCAGTCCAAGCTGGCACTCGAAGGGGTCGTATTCCCTGAGCCGACCAAAGGCCTGGTCGTCGGGTGGTCGGGCAGCCAAAACGGGACTACCCGGGCCCGTGCCTACACCGCTGATTTCGACCCGATCTCGGGCCTGATCCAATGGGTCGAGGTCTCACCGAAGCACCCGTTGCTCGCGCTGGTCTCTGCCAACCCGGTCACCCGCAAGCTGCACGGGATTGATTCGGTCGGAACAAACCTGAGCACCGCCGTTATCTACGCGGTCGGTAACGGCGGAATGGTCTTGAGGTGGAATGGTGCGATCTCCCGATTCGTGAACGTTCCGGGCGTATACGAGCTGAACCGGCGGGGGCGCGTTCGATTGCGTGAGCTGGCGACTGACCTACCGACGGTCGGAATCTCGCCCAGTGGCAACCGCGTGCTCATCGGCGCTCAGTACGACATCAACATGCACAACGCCGCCGACTTCGGCTGGATGCTCGAACTCGACGGAGTCTGGTCGCGGACGCGTACCCACTCGGGCAAGGATATCGTCGGGATCAGCCTGACCAGTGACAGTGAGGGTTTCGTGATCGGTCAGACGAATCAGAATGCTTCGGCCGGCCTGGGTATGCGCCTGCACGGGTGCCATGGCTACACGAGCGACGACGTGGTCTCTCCAAACTTCGACAACCCGAACCTGGCCGATCCGGTCGTTCTCAAGTACCTGTCGAACTGAACCTTACGGAAGGGTCATCCTGGCTGGATGGTGCTCGATGGTGGTTGGATGATGAGGGCCGCGGAGCATGCTCCGCGGCCCTCTTTCTGCAGCGGTAAACTCAGCGCGGATAACGATGGGTCGCTACGGACGGGTCGACCACAGTTCGTTTTCACGATTCGGCGACTATACTCCGGGCAACTGGGGGTCTCCATGTACGCACTCATCGTTGCCGCCTTGCTTCAGACGTCTCCACCCGACATTCACGTCGGGAATGACCTTTCCGCGCTGGTCACTAGCGCACGGGCAGCTCTCGCGGATTCACCGGACGAGACGATCCGCCTGGCCTCGACGGGGCTAGCCGAGTTCGACGGCAAACCCGACGAGCGAGTCGTCGAGCTCGCGTTACTTCTCGGGACCGCCCACCAGGTCGAGGAGCGTTTTTCAGAGGCCGAAGCCGCATATGGGGTTGCGGAGGGCATGGCCCTTGGTTTTCCAGCGACTTCCTTCGAGTTGCAGATCATCTGCCGCCGGGCCTACTGCCTGCGAATGCTAGGTGACTATGCGGGCGCGCAGGAGAAGCTACATAGGGCTCTGGACCTGTATCGCGGAATGGGTGACGACGCAGCTGCCGCCGAGACCCTGAACGAGCTCGGCATCGTCTATCTCAAGAGCGGTGAGACGGGGGACGCGATCGCCTGCTGGCGCGATGCCATAGCGCACTTCGAGTCCATCGACGACATGACGAGCGTGTCTCTCATCCTTGGAAACCTGGGCATCCTGCACGGGGACCTCGGACAGTTTGCCGAGAGCGTCACGTGCATCGAGCAAAGCATCGCCCTCGCTGAAAAGCATCCGGGGGGAGCATCGCGCTCGTACAACCTGGTCAACCTCTGCGATGCCTACCGGGGACTCGGTGACCATGAACAGGCGCGCGCCCTGATCGATGAAGCCATCGGGATCTACGAGGCGTCCGGAGCGCAATACGAGCTTGCCTCGGCCCTGACGCACCGCGGCCTGATCCACCATGACATGGGCTACCACCACAAGGCCCTGGAGGTGTTGATGCGCGTCGACGAGATCTATGCCGGTCTGGGCCTCGATGTCGAGAGAGTCGGCACCTCTGCCAGCATCGCGCGGATCTTGGCGTCACTCGAACGCACCGACGAGGCGCTCGAGCTGTCGCGCGAGAGCCTCGAGCTGTCGCGGGCGAGCGATTCCAAGAGCATCGAAGTCGAGGCGCGCCTCGCGCTTGCAGAGAGCCTGGCGGCAGCCGGGGACTACAGCGGCGCCCTCGAGCACCGGAATCGTGCGAATCAGATCGAGTCGGAGATGCACTCCGAAGAGCACAGGCGAGAAATGGAACGCCTCTACGTCGAGCTCGAGACTCACCGGCGCGAACGAGAGCTGCTCCAGAAGCAGGCGGAGCTGCAGCGCCGTCTGAATGAGCGAAAGACCCTTGTCGCCGGCCTCGTCGCCTTGCTGGTCCTGGCTGCGTCAGGCTGGGGTTTCATGCTCACGCGCCGCCGATCCCATAGAAAACTGATGGAGTCCTTCGGTGCATTGCAGGCATCGAATGCCCAGCTGATCTCACGCGAGGCAGAGCTTGAAACGGCCCTCTCCCGCATCCATCGCCTCGAGGGACTTCTGCCCATCTGCTCCGTTTGCAAGTCCATCCGTGACACCGACAGCGAGTGGACCTCGCTGGAATCTTACTTCGCCCGGCGGTCCGAGGTGCGTTTCAGCCATGGCTACTGTCCCACGTGTTACGACGACGCCATGACCCGGGACGAATCACCGCAGCCTCCCGCGTAGCAGTTCGGCGCGAGGCTCATTGTCGATCTCCGCCTTAGCCGGGTCGGCCTGTCAGCGCTGGGGAGTGACGGTAGGTGGATCGCGCTTCGTGGTGCTCGCAACCGGGTCTTCCATTTCGATGGTGAGTCACGGCGGCTCCGTCCGCGCTACGTCGGTGGGCGCATGGTTGCCATCGAGATCATTCGGCCAGGATCTGCCAGCCTGATTCTGGAGCGGCTGGCCGATTGGCAGGCCTGGGTGCTTCGCTCCCTGCTCGGCTGCGATGGCCAGGTCAGGCCGACTCTGTCCGCAATCTCGAAAAACTCGGATTCTGGCGTGATGCAGCTCGTGCGCGCCGGATAGATGTGGGTGACCACCTCTCGGAGTCGAAGGAGGACCCTCATCGTGGGCAGTTGGCGGCCCGCGGATGGAGCCTGTCGCCCGGGAGGCGGGGTTCAAGCGGGTGCCCGCACCCCGTGCTTCGCAAGGTGGGTGGCAGTCTCCAACTTGATCGACAACTTGACAGTAGAGCCCACGTCCCGAGATGGGGCGCGCACCGCTCGCTCGCCTGTGCCTGACACCGGATCTTCCGGTGTCAGGCACTCTTCCCGGGATTAGTGCCGGGACGCTTCGGGATTCGTATTAACCTCGGTCCCGATGTCCGATTCTCAGGCATGGATCGAAACGTTGAACGACCTGCGTGCGGCCCACCTGCCGTGCGCGATGGTCGTGGTGACTGGCGTTCGCGGCAGCGCTCCCCGTGAGCCCGGTGCGCGTATGATCGTGGCCGACGGGAAGCTAGTGTGGGGCACGATCGGGGGCGGGAACCTCGAACGCATCGCGATCGAGTGCGCGAGCGAAGCCCTCGCCAGCGGCCGCCCAGGCTCCCGCTCGATCGACTACCCCCTGTCGGAGAAGGCCGGGCAGTGCTGTGGAGGCCAGGTCACGTTGTTCTACGAGATCTTTCCGTGGCAGCGGCACCAGGTGGTTGTCTTCGGTGCCGGCCATGTGGGCCAGGCACTGGGTGGCCTGGCGGACTACCTCGGGGCCGACGTGCTCCTGATCGACAGCCGCAGCGCGGACACGATTCAGCCAGGGCTACCTGCCCAGCAACCGTTCGAGGTGCTCTGGATCGACCATCCGGAGGAAGAGGTTGCCGGCCTGGCCGACGGGAGTCTCGTGCTGGTCATGACCCACAGCCACGCTCAGGACCTGGAGATTCTCGAGCAATTGCTGCGCCGCGATGCGTTCCCCTACGTCGGGCTGATCGGCTCGCAGCGCAAATGGTCGCGTTTCAGGCAGCGGCTAGAGCAGCGAGGACTGCCGGCTGAGGCGATCGAACGGGTGACTTGCCCCATAGGTCTCGGGAATGCATCCAAGGATCCGCGTGCTATCGCGATCTCGGCGGCTGCCGAGATGCTCGAAGTCATGCATCGCGTCGAACAGCAGCGCGGAGCCGGACGCTCGACGCCCGACCCCGCGTAGGGCCTTACCGTTTACGCTTCTTCAGGGCCTCCCGCAGCAAGAACTCGATCTGGCCGTTGAGGCTGCGAAGGTCGTTCGCGGCCCAGGACTTGAGCTCTGCCAGGAGCGGAGGAGGCAGGCGCAAGAGGAATCCCTTGCGCTTGCTGCCGTCATCCTTCGGCGCTCCTGTTTCATTCGCGGCCATCGCAACGTCAGTTGTAGAGCCCGCCCGTGTTCATGACGGGAGTAGGCGCGTGCTGGCCGCACAGGACCACGAGCAGGTTGCCCACCAGGGTCGCTCGACGCTCATCATCCAGTTCCAGTACATTCTCGTTCTGGAGCCTGTTGAGGGCCATCTCGACCATTCCGATGGCGCCGTCGACGATCTGCTCGCGAGCAGCGACCACCGCCTTGGCCTGCTGGCGCTGCAGCATGGCGCCGGCGATCTCAGGTGCGTAGGCGAGGTGGTTCAAGCGCGCCTCGATGACCTGGATGCCAGCCTCGTCGAAGCGGCTGTCGAGCGCCTCCTGCAGTTCCTTCACGACCTCTTCGGCGCTGCCGCGCAGGGTCGTCTGGATGCCTTCTGCCTGGCCCGCGTCGTAGGGGTGCGCACTCGCCATCTGCCGCACTGCCGCATCGCTCTGGACGCGCACGTACTGTTCGTAGTCCTCCACGTCGAACATGGCTCGGGCCGTGTCGTTCACGCGCCAGACGACCACGGCCGAGATTTCGATCGGGTTGCCGAGCAGGTCGTTCACCTTGAGATGCTCCCCGTCCAGGTTGTGGGCGCGCAGGGACATGCGCGTCTTCATCGTGAACGGGTTGGTCCAGAAGAACCCGTTCTTGCGCGCGGTGCCCCGGTAGCGGCCGAAGAGCACGAGCACGCGCGACATGTTCGGGTTGATGATGAAGAACCCGGGCAGGATCACGATCATGAACGGAACTGCGATCACGAAGAACGGGTTCATCCGCACCGCGAAGATCAGGGCCAGGAGCCCGATCAACCAACCGATGAGGATCGGCCAGCCGCTGATGGGTTCGAAGGGCATTTCCTTGGAGAGGGTCTTGTTGTTCATGGTCATCTGTTCCTGGCTCGTTGGGTGATTGCGATGTGATATCACCATGATACTCGGGCCCGGGCTGCTTATTCCGAACGGATTCGACGAATCTTGGCGAATCGGGGACGGCTGGGGGCCCACGCCGGGCCGGCCCGTCGGGCCCAGGGAGTGTGCATTGGGGGCTAGCCGCGGGCTGATTGGCACCTAAGACATTTATTCCCAGTAGTTTGTGGCGATGAGTGAGACCCTTCGCAGCTAGATCGGTCTCTCCGACGACGTCGTCTCGTGTGGGTAGCCCCCGGGGGGCGCGAAACGGCCTCGTTCGAGGACCACGATCGCCCCCGCAGGACTACTCGGTGTCCGCGCCCGACTTGCCCAGTAGCCACTCGAGGGCCGACTGGTACCTGGCGTGATCCGGATCCCGGATCAGGGCCGCACGAATCTGGACCAGAGCTTCTTCGATGCGGGGTGGGCTGCAATGTTCCGCGAAGGCCATCGCGAGGTTGAAGCGCGCGTCGCCGAAGTCCGGGTTCAGTGCGATCGCGTTCCTGTACTTGTCGATCGCCTCCTCGATCTGGCCCAGATTCAGCAGCACGTTGCCGAGCCCCGTGATAGCGGACCAGTTGTTCGGGTCCAGGGACAGCGCCCATCTAAACTCGGCCCGAGCCTCGGGCCAGCGTCGTAGCTCGGCCAGAGCCGTCGCGCGGCTGCGGCTCACGTAGGCGTCGCTCGAGTGGAGCGAGGCGATGCGGGTGAGCTCCTTCAGTGCCGCTGCCGGGTTACCGGAGCGCCGTGTAATCTCGGCCAGCGCGACGGCGGAATGGACGTGGTCGGCCTCGCGCCCGCGCACAAAATAAGCGCGAGCTCGATCGAGATCGCCCTGCTCCATGTACAGGTTGCCAAGGGCGAATTCAAACTGTCCCCGATATCTGGCCGGCGCGTCGAATCCTCGACCGGGATTTACAAATAGCGAGATGCTCGCCGTGGCGAACCCGGCGGTCAAGACCAGGGCCGCGCGCGGTCGCGACCGCCAGTGGCGAATCTGCGTCAGGGCGAAGGCGACGGCGAGGGCCAGGGATGGTGCAGCCGGAATTCGATAGCGAGGTGAGTACCAGAATGCGCTGACGACGAGGAGCGGGGCCAGCGTCAAGAGGGCCAGGGGCAAGTGGCGGCGCGGATCGCGCAGGAGCATTGCCGTAGCCAGGAGTCCGGTCCACGTCAGCATGGCGAGCGGGAGCGGCGCCCAGCGGGATTGCTCGGGAAGCTCGTGCTCCCGCTCCAGAGCTGGCATGTAGATGTCGCCGTAGACTCTACCCGTGAGAAACCAGTAGAGCTTGCGCATGCTCAGGGATACGGCTTCGGCCGGGGCATCGCGCCAGAACTCGATTCCCTGGCCGAAGTAGTAGCGATTCGCAGCATTCCAGCTGGCGCTGCCCGTTTCGCGGCGCGCACGGTTGAGGGCGTCGATATTCTGCTGTCGACGGTCCGTCGAAACGCCCTGGGTGACCGTGTATGTGCCGTCGGCTCCCGGTTGATTGCCGTGGTAGAAGGTGATTCCGGCCTGGGCGCTGATCGGGATGAGCTCGCCCGTCGCCCTGAAGTTGTGCACCGTCGCCGGGGCCATGGCAAAGATGGCCGTGGCGAGGGTCACGGCGGCTGGTTTCCACCTGTCGTCTGCCGCCTGCCATCCCGCCCACAACGCGAACAGGGGAACGCTCACCAGCATGGGCGGATGACTCAGGCACGAGAGGCCGAGCGTCAGTCCCAGGATCGCGGAGCGGGGCAAGCTGGCGCGTGCTGCAAGGGCCTGCGCGGACACCAGGGTCAGCGCGGCGAAGAACACGACTGTAGAGGAACTCAGGATCCGGCCCGTGTAGTAGGCCGGGTCCGAAAGGCTGAAGAAGAGGACGGCGGCGAGCAGGCCCGTGCCGGCGCCGAAGGCCCGGCGGCCCGCGAGGGCGAGCAGGATTCCGGTCGCCGTGTGGAGGCCGATCTGGAATGCGCAGACCAGGAACAGGTCCGCACCTAGGAATCGGAGGCAGCCCAGCAAGTACGGATAGAGCGGTGCGGAAACGAAGGGTGTCGTACCCTGGAGTTCGCCCCGCGAGATCGCGCCCGCCCAGTCCCAGTAGACTTCGGCGTCCATGAGCGGTGTGCGCGCGAGGGGGTTGGACTCCCAACCCGCACGCAGCGCGAGGAACTGGGTGAGGACAACAAACGCCGACAGCCCCAGAGCCATGGGCCAGAAGGCCCTGCTCGCAAAAGCGCCGGGCTTGGGCATGGTGTCCACTGTACCCCATCGCCCCCGGTCGGGTGGGGAGCTTCTTGGTTCAGCCCTCGGCGCGAACGGCGCGCACGGCCTCGGCCAGGGCCGGTACGACCTCAAAGGCGTCCCCGACGATGCCGTAGTCCGCCAGCTTGAAGATCGGCGCGTCCGCGTCCTTGTTGATGGCGACGATGACCTGGGAGGTCTTCATTCCCGCCAGGTGCTGGATGGCGCCCGAGATTGCGACCGCCACGTAGATCTGCGGTGACACGGTCTTGCCCGTCTGGCCGACCTGCTCCGAGTGGGGGCGCCAGCCCGCGTCGACAACGGCGCGGCTCGCGCCCACGGCGGCGTTTCCGAAGGCAGCTGCAAGGTCCTCGATAATTCCGAAGTGCTCGGCTTCCTTGAGCCCGCGCCCTCCCGAGACGACCACAGCCGCCTCCGAGACGTCGAGCTTCCCACCGGCCTTGGCTTCGATCGAGGTCACCTTGGCGAGCGGATCAGGCAGGGCGGCGGCGTTGATGACCTCCGCGTCAGCACCGACCTCAGCGATGGGGAAGACGTTCAAACGCGTGGTCGCGCACAGCACCGACCCACTACTCTCGAGAGTGGCGATGCACTTGCCGGCCAGCCAGGGGCGTCGGACCACGAAGGTCTCGCCCGCCAGCTCGAATCCCGTGCAGTCGCTGAAAATCGTGGAGTCGAGCCGTGCAGCGACGCGCGGAGCGACGTCCTTGCCTTGACTCGTCGCGGCGCACAGGAAGGCACGCGCGCTGTGTTCCTGCGCGATGGCCGCGATGCCCGCGCCGAGTGCATCGGAGCTGACGGATCCCTCGGAGGGAAGGACCACCGCCTTGGCGGCTCCGTGATTGCCGAGCGTGGTGGCTGCCTGGTCAGCGCCCTCGCCGCAGAGGACTGCGACGACCTGTTCGCCGGTCGCGTGGGCGGCGCCAAGGCACTCGAGGCTTCCGCGGCGCGCGCTGCCAGCCGCATGTTCGATGTAGACGATGATGGACATGATTGTGCTGCTTCTCTAGAGGACCTGGGCTTCGTTGCGCAGGAGTTCAATCAGGGGCGCGACGGCGTCGACACCCGTTCCGACGATCTTGCCTTCATTGCGCTCGGGCGGCAGCTCGAGCACCCGCACAGCGGCCTGGTTCGGCATGTCCCCACAGGGCGATTCTTCGAGTGGCTTCTTCTTTGCGCCCATGATGCCCTTCAGTCCGGCGTAGCGCGGCTCGTTCAGGCCCTTGTCGCAGGTGATGACCGCGGGCAGGGAGAACTCGACCGTCTCGACCCCGGCTTCGCTCTCACGCTTGGCGACACCGCCGCCCTCGTTGAGTTCAAGCTCGACCACATCCGTCACGCAGGCCCAGCCAAGGTACGTGGCTACCATCGGACCGACCGCCGAGTTGTCCCGATCGGTCGCGACGCGGCCCATGAATACGACCTCCGCACCGAGCGACCGGATCTTCGCGACCAGCAGCTTGGCCGTGGAGCGCGCGTCGCGGCTGGCCCAATCCGGGTCCACCAGCAGCGCCGCCTTGTCTCCACCCTTGGCCAGGCACTCGCGCAGCTCCTTGGTCGTCTCGGCCGGACCGATGCTGACTACCGTCACCTCGCCGCCCTTGGCTTCCTTGGTCTTGACGGCTTCCTCGACGGCGATCTCGTCGTAGAACGAGATCATGTACTGTAGTCCAGCGGGATCGAGGCCCTTACCGTCGGCGTCAATCTTCGCCTGGGCCTCGGTCGTCGGAACACGCTTCATGCATGCGACGATGTTCATGATAATGGTGGGTCCTTCAGCGCATGCCCGGTAGGGGGCATAGGTGGCGTTCCTGTCCGCGAAAAATCGGCGGATAGGGTAGCCGCAGGCCCCGGATCGGGCAAGGTCTCAGGAGGGCCTCCTGGCGTCCAAACGCTCTGGTTTGGACGCTGCGTGCCCCTATCCGTCGAGCAGTCCGCGCTCTTCTTGCTCCGAGACACCGCTCGGCATGGGGGCGTCGAAGTTGTGGCCCAGGTAGACCTCACGGACGCGCTTGTCGGCCACGAGCTCCTCGGCCGTGCCCTCGCGCAGGATCTGGCCCTGGTGGATGATGTAGGCCCGGTCGGTGCTCTGGAGCGTTTCGCGCACGTTGTGATCCGTGATCAGGATTCCGATGCCATTCTCCCTGAGCTGACGGATCAGGCCCTGGATCTCCTCGACGTTGATCGGGTCGACGCCGGCGAAGGGCTCATCGAGCAGCAAGATGGCTGGCCGTGTCGCCAGGCTGCGGGCGAGTTCGAGCCGACGCCGCTCGCCCCCTGACAGGGTGTCTGCTCGGTTGTCCGCCAGGTGGGAGAGCTCGAGCTCGGCGAGCAGGCGGCTGGCTTCAGACTGGCGTTCCCGCGCCGAGAACGGCATCGCCTCGAGGACGCTCAGCAGATTGTCGCGCACCGTCATGAGGCGGAAGACGCTGGCTTCCTGGGGCAGGTAGCCCATTCCCAGGCGCGCGCGCTGGAACATCGGTAGCTTCGTGCAGACCCGACCCTGGATCGTGATCTCCCCCGCGTCTGGCCGGACCAGGCCGACGGCCATGCGGAAGCTGGTCGTCTTGCCCGCTCCATTCGGTCCCAGGAGCCCGACGATCTCGCCTTCGAAGACCTTGAAACCCACGCCATCGACCACACGACGGCGCTTGTAGGACTTCACGAGGCCGCTCACTTCGAGCAGCGGGGCGGCATCTTGGCTGTCACTCATCGTCCAAATCCTAGCAGGATCTCCGGCCGCAAGGTCCCGATTGCGTCTTTGAAAAGCGGTCCTGAGGGTACCTGGCAAGCCCTTTTTGGTGCTTTTCCATAGGTGTGGAGAACCTGTGGAAAGCGGCACCTGGCGCCTAGTGGACCCATTGCAGGCGGTAGACGCCGAGGGTCGGCTTGAGCGGCCAGAAGACCAGCAAGGCCCGGCCGGTCATCAGGCTGCGGGGTACGAATGGGGTCTTCTCGGGCGTCATCATCTCCGCCTCGGAGTCGAGGAGGTGGTGGCGCTCGCCGTAGAGGTCCCTGAAGAAGATCTCGCTGCCGTCCGCGCCGCCGGGCACGCGCCGCGGATTCTCGGAACCACGCCGGCTCCCGCGAATGACCTGGCCGGCGTCGGGTCCGGAGGTGCGCCGCACGCCTGCCAGTTGCCACTCACGTCCGTCGGCAGAGTCCTGAGTGTTGTCGCCCAGCATGACGTAGCTGTCATTCGGAATCTTCCAGTGCGTCGTCGTCGCGTGTTGCACCGTGTAGAAGACGTCTCGATAGAGCTGAAGGTCCTCCAGCTGGCCTCCGCCGCCTTCAAGGGCGATGGCGACGCGCGCACGCTGGTCGACGGCAACGTCGATCTCGACCTCGATCAACACGTCTCCGTCGATCTCCAGCTCGAGCAGGTTGTCGAGGTTCTGTGCCGCGAAGTCGACGGATTCGCCGGCTCTCATGCGCCAGGCCTCGTCCGCCATGATCGTGCGTTCCTCGATCTCGCCTCCCGAATCGCGAATCTGAATCAGTGGACGCGCATCCGGGTCCGCCGCTGGACCGGGGAAGCGCAGGTCGTAGAAGCGTGCGCCTTCGTTGAGCGTGACGGTAAACCAGGTGCAATCCGCGTCGGGTCGCACTTCACCCTGAAGCCGCAGGTCACTGACGTTGTTGGTCCCCTCGCCGCGACCCCGGCGGCGTACACGCTTGGCGAGTTCCGGCGGGTAGCCATCGGTATAGTAGTCACGAATCGTGCTCTTGGAGCGCGGATAGCTCGCACGACCCGGGCTGCTCGCAGTGAGCGATTCGCCGTCGAATTGCCAGTTTCCTCCGTCGCTCTCGATGCGCCACTCGTCAGTGGTCACGAGCCTCTTGAACATCTCGCGCTGGATCGGCTTCGGGCGTCGGACGGGCTCCCATTCAGCTTCCGGTGCCCCCGATTCAGGGTCATGGATTTCGCGCCGGAAGATGTCCCCGTCCCGAATCCGGAGCTCCTCGTCGGGCATGCCCCAGATGCGCTTGATGAAGTTCTTGGAGCGGTCGAGCGGGTACTTGAAGACTGCGACCTCGAAGCGCTCCGGATCTCGAAAGTGGTAGGACAGCTTGTCGACCAGGATCCGATCGAACACGCCATCGTTCGCGTCCAGGGTCAGGCCCATCAGGGTCGGCTGCATGGACCCGGTGGGGATCTTGTAGGCCTCGACCACGAAGTACTTCAGCAGCACGGCCATGATGACGGCCATCGTGATCGCTTCGATATTTTCACGCCACGGGCGGCGCGGCGTCTCTTCATCGGGGGAGGTGCCCGGGCTGGATTTCTTCGTCACTTGTCGTCGCCTCCCAGGACGGACAGGAATGCCTTCTGCGGGATGTCGACGTTTCCAACCTGCCGCATCCGACGCTTGCCCGCCTTCTGCTTCTCCAGGAGTTTGCGCTTACGTGAAATGTCGCCGCCATAACACTTGGCGGTCACGTCCTTGCGCAGCGCAGCGATATTCTCGCGGGCCAGAATCTTGGCGCCGATCGCTGCTTGCAAGCGAACCTCGAACAGGTGGCGTGGGATCTCCTTGCGCAACTTCTTGAGGGTTGCTCGCCCGCGCACGTCCGCGCGTGACTTGTGGACGATCGAGGACAGGGCGTCGACCTCGTCGCCATTGACGAGGATCTTCAGCTTGACCAGGTCATCCGGGAAGTACCCGCGCACGTCGTAATTCAGCGTGCCGTATCCGCGCGTGGCAGATTTCAGCTTGTCGTAGAAGTCGTACATGATCTCCGCCAGCGGGATGTCGTATACGAGCTGGACGCGCGTGGGTGAGAGGTGTTCCTGGCGAATGAAGACTCCGCGGTGGTCATTGGAGATCTGCATCACGACACCAATGAATTCCGCCGGCAGCAACATGCTCACGCGCGCGATCGGTTCGCAGATTTCCTCGTACTTGTCCGGGGCGGGCAGGGTGCCCGGGGAGTGGATCCAGGTCTCGGAGCCGTCCACTTCCATGATCTTGTAGGTGACGGATGGCGCGGTCTGGATCATGTCCATGTCGTGTTCGCGCTCGAGCCGCTGCTGGATGATCTCCATGTGCAGCAGGCCCAGGAAACCGCAGCGGTATCCGAATCCGAGCGCGTCCGAGGTCACGGCCTCGAACGAGAATGAAGAATCTGTCAGCGCAAGGGTGTCCAGGGCGTCACGCATGGTCTCGTACTCACCCGGGCTGGTGGGGTAGAAGTCGGCGTAGACCATGTGGCGCGGCTCCTCGTAACCGGCCAGGGCTTCGACCGGTGGACCCTTGTGAATCGTCATCGTGTCTCCGATGCGCACGTCGCCGAGCGCCTTGATGTTCGACACGAAATAGCCCACCTCACCAGCGCAGAGTTCGTCGGCCGCCTTCATCTTGGGCTCGAAGCGCCCGATCTCGACGGTCTCGAAGACCTTGCCCGAGCTCATCATGACCGTCGTGTCACGCCGCCGAAGCGTTCCGGAGAACAGCCTCAAGTAGACGATCACACCGCGGTACTCGTCGTAGATCGCGTCGAAGATCAATGCCTGCAGGGGTTGGGCCGGGTCTCCGGCCGGCGGCGGAATGGTCCTTACGATGCGGTCGAGCACCTCGCGCACGCCTCGGCCTGTCTTGGCGGAGATGTGGAGCGCATCGGTGGCATCGATGGCCAGGCTGTTCTCGATCTCCTCGGCGATTTCGTCAGGGCGTGAGTGACCCAGGTCCACCTTGTTGAGTACGGGCAGGATCTCGAGGTTTGCCTCGATGGCAAGGAAGGCGTTGGCGACAGTCTGGGCCTCAACACCCTGTGAGGCGTCGACCAGCAAGACGGCGCCTTCGCAGGCCTGCATGCTCTTCTCGACCTCGTAGTTGAAGTCGACGTGCCCCGGCGTGTCGATCAGGTTCACCTGATAGCGCTGGCCTTCGTACTCGTGGTAGACGGTGACGGCGCGCGCCTTGATCGTGATGCCGCGCTCACGCTCGAGCTCCATATCGTCGAGCAGCTGCGCCTTCATCTCACGCTTCTGGACGGCGCCCGTGGTCTCGAGGATGCGGTCCGCGAGCGTCGACTTGCCGTGGTCGATGTGCGCGATGATCGAGAAGTTGCGAATGTGGTTGGGGTCCACCGGTGGCTATCCGTGCTTCGAGCTTGAGAGTGGGAATTCACGGACGAATTGGCGCAGGGCCCGGCCGCGGTGACTGACTAGGGATTTCTGATCGTGATCCAGTTCGGCGAAACCGCGTCCCGTGACCGGGAAGCCCTCTTCGGTGAACAGGAATAGTGGATCGTAGCCAAAGTCGCGCGTTCCGCGACTCTCCTCCAGGATCCGACCGAAGGCCTGCCCGAGCCACTCGCCCAGGATCTGGCCCTGGGCGTCGGCAAGGGCCAGGGCGCACGTGAAGTGGGCGCCGCGCCGGGATTCCGGCAATCCGTCGAGCTTCTGGAGCAGCAGCGCATTATTCGCCTCATCGTCGCCATGCTGGCCCGCGAAGCGCGCCGAGTGGACACCGGGTGCGCCGTCAAGCGCATCGACCTCGAGCCCAGAGTCATCGGCAAGGGCCGGCAGTCCGCTCTCGAGGGCCGCGGAGCACGCCTTCTTGCGCGCATTGCCCGCAAAGCTGTCCTGGTCCTCGATCACGTCGGGTAGGCCACCGATGTCGCGCGGCGTGAGGAGTTCGATCTCCAGCTCGCCCAGCAGGTGGGCGAGTTCAGCGACCTTCTTGGAGTTCTGAGTGGCCAGCAATAAGCGCACCAGCTCACTCCCCGCCGAGTGCCGACTTCTGCAGTTCGAAAATGGACCTGATCGCGTCCTCGCCCAGGCGCAGCATGCTGCCGAGCTCGTCGTGACTGAAGGTCTTGCCTTCCGCGGACCCCTGTAGCTCGACGAACTGACCCGAGCCCGTCATCACCAGGTTCATGTCGACCTGTGCCTTGGAGTCTTCCTTGTAGTTGAGGTCGCACACGGGCACCCCGTCGACGATGCCGACCGAGATCGCTCCCAGCTGGTCGACCAGTGGCCAGCTACGTAGCAAGCGCTTGTTGTCCATCCACGTGAACGCGTCGTGCAGAGCGACCCAGGCGCCCGTGATCGCGGCCGTGCGGGTGCCACCATCGGCCTGCAAGACGTCGCAGTCGATCCAGATGGTCCGTTCCGTCATGCGCTTGGTGTCCACAACAGCACGCAGGGAGCGACCGATGAGGCGCTGGATCTCCACGGATCGCCCGTCGATCCGCCCGGACCTGTCGCGACTCTTCCGATCACCCGTGGACGAGGGCAGCATCGAGTACTCGGCCGTCAACCAGCCCGAGCCCTTGCCCTGCAGGAACTTCGGGACTCCGTCGGTCACCGATGCGGTGCACAGGACGCGCGTCTCACCGAAGCTGGCGATGACCGATCCGGGCGCCTTGTTGAAATGGCGCTCGAAGGAAATCTCACGGGGCTGGGCCGGTTCGCGTTGGTCAGGGCGTGTCATGGGTCTCAGGTTCCGGAAAACGGGGGCGCAGTCTAATGGGGGCCGCGCCCTGTTGTGCCCCCCGTTTGGCCTCTTTCGACAGGATACCGGGAGCTGACCGCTCCACCACGCCTGCACCGGGCGCGGGACCACCGGGCCCCGGATACGGGCGAGCAGACCCCGCCGCCCGAGCGTCGGGAGAGCAATCGCCAGTCGGTTGAAGTAGGCTGCCCGGAGCCATGGAATTCTCCGTCCCGAGTACCGTCGTCGCATCCATCCTCATCGCACTCGTGGCCGGTTGCCAGGCAGTGGCCACGGACGAGCTCGCTCCCGAGCCGGTCGAAGAGGGCGGTGCCAGGCGAAACTCACTCACCTTCGCGGTGGGCGAATTCAGCGAGGCGACCGAGCACGGGGCACGATTCGCGATCGAATACGAGCGCAGATTTCCGGAGGGCTGGGGGCTTCTGGGTAGCCGGGTGGGCCTTGGCCTGATCGCCGACGGCAGCTCGAACCCTGTCGAGACCCTGCTGCTGGCCGCTCAGGTCGTTTATCATCCGGTCGAGCCGGTCAGCCTGATCCTCGCGTCGGGCTTCAGCGACAACGATGACCCGGATACGGGCTCCGATTCCTGGCTCCTGCGGATGGGCATCCGATATTCCCTGGAGGTCGCCGAGGGCGTGTCGTTCGGACCGGAATTGCTCTACGACATCCTCGAGGACAACCAGCGCAAGGCGATCGCGGCCTTCGCGTTGACCTTCAGCTTCTGATCCTGGACTCGGGCCGCCCGCGCCGGACGCCCCAAGGACACCCTGTGGGGGGGCAGGACGGGGGGACCCTTGCCAGAGGCCGGTCCCGAGAGAGAAATCGAGTGTATTAGTTGACGGATACACCTGGGGCGTCTACTGTAGGGCTATATTAGTTCGCTAATACACATGAAGGGTGCCCCTGAGACATGCTGATTCTGGTCGATCCACACAACGGCGTCCCCGTCTACCGGCAGGTGATGGGGCAGATCAAGTTTCACATCGCCAGCGGGATGCTCAAGCCGGGGGATGAGCTGCCCTCGACTCGCTCGCTGTCGTCACAGATCGGGGTGAATCCGATGACGATCAGCAAGTCGTACAGCTTTCTGGAGAGAGAGGGCGTCGTCCAGCGCAGGCCGGGCCTGCCCCTGGTCGTGAACTCGATCGAACCGAAGTCGGTCCAGGAGGGAAAGCTCGAGCAGCTACGCCAGAGCCTGGCGCCGAGCGTGACCGTTATCCGCCAGCTCGAGATCGACACGGACCAGGCCCTGGGCCTGTTGGGCCAGATGCTCGCGAATGAACGCGGGCAAGAAGAGAACAAGGAGAAGTCGTGATGAACGCAGCATTCGAATTCACCGGAGTAAGCAAGAGCTTCGCCTCGGGGAATGCTCTGGATCAACTCAATCTGAGCGTCCCCGAGGGATCCGTCGTCGGCCTTATTGGCCGGAACGGCTGTGGGAAAACGACCCTGCTGCGGCACGTCGTAGGGCTCTACTTGCCCACAGAGGGCCAGGCCAAGACCCTGGGAGTTCCGGTGGAAGATCTCGGTCCGGACCAGTTGTCGAAGATCGGAATCGTGCATCAAGAGAGCCGCTTCTTGGTCTGGATGCGCGTCGAGCAGCACCTTCGCTATGTCGCTTCCTTCCACGACAACTGGGATCGCGAGCGTGAGAAACGGCTGTTGAGAGAGCTCGAACTGGATCCGAAAGCGCGGGTCGGGACGTTGTCACCGGGCAATCAGCAGAAGTTGGCGATCATCCTCGCCGTCTGCCACCACCCGAAGCTGCTCTTGCTCGATGAGCCCATGGCGGCGATGGATCCGATCGCGCGCGAGCAACTCTTTGAATCCCTGCTCGACCTGCTCCAGTCGGATGGCAACACAACGGTCATTTCCTCCCATGCCCTGCGAGATGTGGAACGGATCGTCGATCGTGTGATCTGCCTGGAGGGTGGACACTTGTTGGAGGATTCCACTCTCGATGCGCTGCACGAGCGCTTCGCCGAGTGGGTGGTGACTTCCACCAATGGCGCATTGCCCGAGCGCTTCGCCGAGGCCTACGTCCTCGAGCAAAACGGCGACGCGTACCAGCAGCAACTCCTGGTCTCCCATGGGACGCCTGAACTTCAGGTGTTCAAGGACAGGCACCAGGTAGAGGTGAATGAACGCCCCATGAACCTGGAGCGCATCTTTCCGCTCCTCCTGGGGAAGACGAGCTGATGGCACTGTACGCCTTCTTCCGCCTGGTCTGGCGACCGGCTTTCGCCCTGCTCCTTCCCATGACGGTCGGCTTCTTTTTGATGCTCTTCGTGATGTCCCTCAACTGGGACCTGGAGCGGTCGCGGCAGCTCGACCTGTCGATGCTGGCCATACCTCTCATGCTCGGCATGCTCGTGGGGCAGACGGTCCACGATGTACGCTGCCGGTTCTTCTCATGGACCCTTCCGAATTTTAATCGGAAGCTGGCGACGAGCGTCATGGGCATCGCGCTCCTCTCCGCGCTGGCGTGGTCCTTGGCCTATCGCAACCTGGGCGGCGAGATGGACGCCATCGCCGGATTCGCCGGGTTCTTGCTCGTCTTCATGGCGTTCGCGGCAGTGCAGCCGAACGGAATTGTGGCCTGGCTCTCCATGCTGGCTGCAGCCGTGTTGGCCGTACCCTTATTCAATCTCATCCGCGCTCAACCCATCGCCTGGACCGTGGTCGCACTCATGGTGGCAGCCGCCTGCTACCGCGCTGGCTTTGGTCGTGGGTCCTCGCGCCGGACTCTCCTGTCGCCGCACGCTCTCATGGGCGTCAACCTGTTCAACCGCCTCGAGGTCACCCGGGCACAGGAAGAGATACTCAAGCGCAGCGATCGTTCGCGCGAATGGCACTCTTCCGTACTCGGCCGCGATCTTCGCAACTGGGTGCGGGCAATCGAGCACGGCAGCCTGGGAGTTGTGAGCCGCGTGCGGACCGGGATCACTACAGGCGCCTCCTTCGCATTCATGGGCCTCTGCATCACATCACCGGCCTTCATGCATGAAGGCCGCACGTTCGACTCGGGTCTCGAGCATGCCTTCCATGTTCTGTTCACCCCGCCGATACCACTAGAGAATCCGACTCTCGTGCCGGTGAGTCTAATGATGGCTATCTGGGCAGCGGCCCATGTGTTTTCTGCATCGGGCGCCTTCCAGCGCGGATGGGTCTATCCCCTGTCTCGTGACCAGCGTTCGCGCGTGGCCTATCGCCTGGGCCTGCGTCAGAATCTCCTCATCCTCACGCTGCTGAGTCTGACCTTCGTGGCCTACGGTGGCCTGATCGTCCTGTTGGGTGGTGGAGGCGATGGCTTCGGGTACATGCCGGGCTACTTTCGTGGCGTGATCGCGATCGGCGTGCTGCTCCCGCTCGTCCAGCGCTACCGTCTATGGCTCGATCAGGCCTCCAATCAGGATTGGTCCATCCAGTGGACGACCGTCCTCATGGCCCTGGGCGTGGCTGTGTTTGCGGGCCTGGCTGAGCTCGTCACCTTCCTCTGGTCGAGGGCCTTCAGCGATGTGGCGACCCCAATGCAGGCCGCATTGCTCGTCGCCCTGCTCATGGCCTCGCAAGGGCTCTTTCGTCGCGCGTTGGCGAATCACCATCGACTGGCAGACCTGATCTGACGCTGATCCCTGCTCCCCAATCATCCATCCTCGGTCTCGTTTTCCGCACTCCTGGAGCCACCATGTACATCGCTCGCTTCTTATTGGTCCTCACCGCAAGCCTGGCCCTTCCGACTGCTACCAGCGCGAACGATCGCTCGACCCTCGAGCCGCGCCTCGAACAGCTCGCCCAGGACCTGGAGCGAGCGCGGAAGGAAGCACACATCCCCGGAATGTCGATTGCGGTGGTCAGGGATGATGAGGTCGTCTGGGCGCGCGGGTTCGGCCTCGCGGACGTCGACGGCAAGCGGGAGGCAGACGAGCAGACGATCTTTGGTGCTGGCTCGACGACGAAGGCATTCACCGCGACGCTGGCCGGGATGCTGCATGACGACGGCCTGGTCGCCTGGGACGATCCGGTTGCTGAACACCTGCCCTACTTTCGGCTGCAGGTGCGTAGCGACGATGAGGATGCTGAGTGCACGCTGCGCGATCTACTCAGCCACCGCCACGGTTTCGCGCGTATGGGAATCCTCGTCATGGGGACCAGGGCGTCGCGCGAAGACGTCCTGCGCACCGCGGCCGGCGCGGAGCCCTGGGACACTTTCCGCCAGGGTTTTCACTACTGCAATGTCGCATACCTGGCCGCCGGCGAGTCCCTGGGCAATGCAGCTGGAAGTAGCTGGGACGAACTGATGGGGGAGCGCATCTTCGGACCGCTCGGGATGACCTCGAGCACGGTCTCGGTGCCCGCTGCCCAGGCGGATGAGCGCATGGCCCTGGGCTACCGATGGGAACCCGCCCTCGAGCGGCTCGAGCGCGCGGACATGATCGACCTGGGCGTGATCGGTCCGGCCGGGGCGGTGAACTCCAATGTGCTCGACATGGCGCAGTGGCTGCGGCTTCAGATCGGCCAGGGCGAAGTCGATGGGCGCCGGTTGATCTCCCGCGAACGCCTGGCAGATACCTGGGCGCCGCAGATCGACATGGGCGATGGCGGATCGTATGGCCTCGGTTGGATGTTGCGCGAGTACGAGGGCCGGAGGGTCGTCGAGCATGGAGGCAATGTCGACGGGTTCAGTGCCGAGGTCGCCTTCTTGCCAGAGGAGCGCCTGGGATTCGTCCTGCTGATGAACCTGAGCGCTGCGCCATTGCGGGAGGCCTCACTGGAACTGGTATTCGATGCCCTGCTCGGTGATCAGGATGGTGTGACCATCGCGGCCGATGGGGCCGAATCGATCGATGCAATAGCGCTTGAAGAATATGCCGGAACCTATATCGCCAACTTCGCGAGCTTTCGGGACGCCGAGTTCGAGGTCCTGGTCGACGACGGCCGATTGATGCTCGAGGCACCTGGTCAACCTCGGACGGCGCTCGAGGCGCCGGACCATGACGGCCGGTGGAAGGCAACGTCAATGGGAAACGGTGCCGTGACATTCGAGCGCGATGCGGATGGCGGCCTCGTTGGCCTGACCGTGCACACGGGCGGATTCCAGTTCGATGTTCCGCGCAAGGGGGTCGAGATCGCTCCAGAGGTGCCGGCGGCAGAACTCGAAGGATACGTGGGCACCTACATTCGCGCGGAAGGTGGCAAGCGGGTCAAGGTCCTGATTGATAACGGCCGGCTCACACTCGAGGACAAGGGCAATCGTCTGGCATTCGAGACACCCGATGCGAATGGTTGGGCCTCGCTACGTGCACGTGAAGAACAGGGGGCCGCTTTCAAGGTGGATGCAGAGGGGACGGCCGAGTCATTTGTTTTTCACGGCAATGCGGGGAAGAAGCTCTTCAGGCGCCAGACTGACTCGGGGATCACGGGACTCCCGACCGTCGACGAGCTACTCGCCCTTCGCGATACGGATGCACGCGTCGCTGCTCTGAAGGCAGACGCGGGGTCGCGCATGGAGGGCGAGGTCTGGGTCGCCCAGGCCGGCCTGCGCGGTGCGATAACGATCTTCACACGGGGCCTGGATCGCTACGCCGACCACATGGATTTCGGCAAGTTCGGACGGATCAGCACTGTCGTGAAGGGCTACGAGGCGTCGTCCTATTCTGCACTGCGTGGCATCGACAAGCTCGAGGGTCGCGAGCTGGCGCAGGCGATGGTGGGACACCCCGCTTCCGTCGACGGCGACTGGCGAGCGTACTTCGACCACGTGGAGGTCCTGCGGAGTGAGACCCTGGACGAGCGTCCTGTTCATGTCCTGCGTCTACGGAAGAGCGGGCTGCCGAGCCGGACCTACTGGGTCGATGCGGAAACCGGCGACGTGCTGCGTACGAAGCACATCTATCTTCAGGATTCCGTCCAGTTGCCTGTCACGACAACCTATTCCAGATTCGAGGACTTTGACGGCCAGCGCCGCGCCATGAGAGTCGAGTCTGAAAACCCTGCTTCGGGCAGGATGGTCCTGAGCTTTGGACGCCCGGAGTCGGGCCTCGAGCTCGCCGACGACGTGTTCACGCTGACCGAGGCCGAGTCCAAGGATTGAGCGGCAACCATGACGGGCTCTCGGCCAGCGTGCCGGCGTTGGCCGCGGAATCTGGCACGAGCGCGATGCTCTCGATTCAGGCCTCGCAGAGTCGTTTCAAGCGCCCGAAATCCTCAGCCAACCGCTTGGCACCGGACTTCTTCATGAAGGGCGCCATCAAGAAACCCAGGACCTTCCAGAGCCCCTTGTAGTGCACTACCGCGTCCTGAATCAGCCGCGTTCCTCGGTCGTCTTCGAGGGCTTCTAGCCGGTAACCCACGTCGAGGTCGAAGCAGGATCCCACCATATGGATGGCCATCGCGCGATCCAGCTCGTATGCGGTCACCACGCCCTGGAACTCCATCTTACGCCCGCTTTCCTCGTAGACCTGGCGAAACGTGGAGCCGGTAATCCCCTCAACCATTTCGAGCTCTTCGTTCTCGATGACGCCTTCCACCCACTCCGCGAGTCGCTTGCCGTCGGTCAGGATTGCGAACACGGTGGCCGGTGTTGCCTGGATGTCGACGTGATTTTGCTGCTTCATGGGTTCTCCTGAGGTCGAACGATATCGGTAGGTGCTACCAGACGTCTGCCGCTCGCACCCGTTCGGCGGCAGAGGCCGCGTCGTCGCGCGGACTGCATTCGAGGCCCACGTAGCCCCGGAATCCAAGGTCCCAGGCTTCCTTGAGGACGCGATTGTAGTGCACCTCGCCGGTTCCGGGCTCGTGACGACCCGGATGGTCTGCCAGCTGCAAGTAGGCGATGTGCTCGAAGCCATCGCGCATGCGACCGCACAGATCGCCCTCGGTAATCTGCATGTGGTAAAGGTCCCAGTTGATCTTGACCGCGGGCGAATCGACCGCCTCGCAGATCCGGATAGCGGCAGGGCTGCCGTACAGGCAATGACCCGGATGGTCGACACGACCGTTCATCGGCTCGAGGATCATGATCTTGCCGCGCTCTTCGGCAATGGGCGCTGCGAGTGCCAGGCCGGCGATGACGTGCTCATGCATCTCTTCCGTGCTCATTCCCGGTTGATCATCGCCTGCCACAACGGTGAACATCGCGCAGTCCAGTTGATCGGCGACGTCACAGGCTTTCCGGATCGCTTCGACAAAATCTCCGTGGTTCTCCGGGTTGTTGAGGCCCGGACGGAAGCCCCAGGCTGTGAACTGCGTCACCGCCAGCTCCTGCTCACGAGCCGCTTTCGCAACAGCCGCGATATCCTTGCTCTTCCAGTCCCAGAACTCGATCGCCGGAAAACCGAGTTGCCGAGCCGCAGGGATGCGCTCCAGGAAGGGCAGCTCGCGCAACCACATTTCGATGTTGACCGCGAACTTCGTACGCCCAGCGGGCTCCTCGGCGGGCTTGGATTGGGCCAGGCCGGCGGGGCAAGCGGCAAGCAGAGTGCCGGCGCCGAGCAACTGGCGTCGCGATAGTGAATTCGACATGGTTGTTCCAGGCTAGAGGTTTCCCAGGTACTCGAGCAGGTCGCGCATCTCGCGGCGCGACAGATTCTCAGCGAGTCCCTCGGGCATGGATGACAGGTCAGGGCGCCGGGCTTCGACGTCAAGGGGGTGGACTTCTTCGATCTGGCCATCGGACTTCAGCACGCGGATGACGTCCTCTCCCTCGGAGAGGATCAGCCCGGCAGTGATTCCTCCATCCACCAGAAACAGCACGCTGGCCTGGTAGCCGTGGGCGATTCTGCGGTTCGGCAGGACCACGGATTCGAGCAGCTGCAGCCTGGTGAGGCGCTTTCCAATGCCGTCGAGATTAGGGCCCACGCGCGGAGCGTCGCTTCCGGCAGCGGCATGGCAGCGCAGGCATGTCAGCTGGGCGTTCTCGCGAAAGATCTTTTTGCCCGCGTCGCGATCCCCTCCGAAAAGGCCATCCATGTAGGTCGCCAGCTCGGGCTCGTTCGCGCGGCGTTCGTTTCGCGCGGCGAGGAAGGTGCTGGCTTCGGTGCCACCGTGGGCTTCGGCTGACTCGATCAGGTCGAGGGTCAGCTCGGCCGGGACACGCTCGGCGGCGAGAGCGAGTAGCTCGTCCTCGAGGATCGCCGCGGCCCTGGCGTCATCGCTGCGCTCGAGAATGCTGTAGGCGGTTCGTCGCTCCTGGAATTCGCCGCTCTCGAGGATCGCGGGGATGCGTGGCAAGGACAGCTCGGGTGACATGCGATCGAGAATGGCGAGTGCCGTCGCCCGCAGCTCGCCGTCCTTGTCGACGAAGGCGGAGTCGACCACGCTCGCGAGATTCGGCGCCTTCAAGGCCTCCAGGGCCAGAAGGGATTCGATGCGCAGTTCGCTCAGGGAATCGGTGTCCAGCAACCAGGCGGCCAGGCGCGGCGTCGCTGCCTCGGCACCGCAGCTGGCTGCGAGGCGAATCCAGGAGGTCGCCACTTCGGGCGGGCTCGCATCGATCCCGCCTTCGAGTAGCTCGGTCACCAGGCTCGGCAAGACAGATGCGTCGCGGGCCGCGATCGGACGCCAGGCGCCCACGACTCGATCGACCGCCCGAGGCTGGTCCCAATCCGCGAGCATGTCGAGCGCTTCGGCGCGGTGGGCCGTGACGCCCTCTTCGCGTAGCGCAAATGCACTCAGTGCGTGCGCATTCCCGTCGCCGCCGACGCGGAAGCCCGCATTCGTGACTCGTCGGACCCAGGCGTTGCTCCCATCTCCGAGTCGGCCGAGCTGGCCGGCGAGGCTCGGCATGGCTTCGGGGATGGGGACATCGTGGATCGCGCGCGCCGCCTCGAGGGCGAGGTCCGGATCCTCGAGAAACCGAGCGACTGCCGGGTCGTGGCGCCGTCGGTAGACGAGCAGTGCCGCGGTTCGTACGGGCAACGAGTCGTCGGTTGCGGCTGCTGCGAGCTTGTCGTCACCGATGCAACCGTCGAGCCCAAAGACGACGGCATGCCGGATGTAAGGATCCGCACCACCGGTACGTGCGAGCTCGAGCAATGGCTGTACGGCCTCGCGTCCGCCGAACCGGCCACATGCGAGGGCCGCCAGGAACTGCACGCGCGGGCTTTCGTCGGCGAGTCGCTCCACGATGGATCGCAGTGCCGGTGCGAAACGGGCTCCACCCGCGGCGCGCGTGATCTGGCCCCGGATCTCCGCATCGAGATCGTCGAAGAGAGGCGCTAGCCGCTGGAGATCAGCACCGAAGTCGCGCGCTGCCATGCCGGCGCCCCAGATACCGTGCAGGCGTGAGAGAAGCCCATCCGTGTCAGGCGCGGTTGCGGAGCTGCCCCTGGTCAGGGCCGCCTCGACCAGGGCGTCGAAGCCCTCGTCGCCCCTGGCAACCAGTGCGAACTGAGCCTGCTGGCGAACTCGCTGATCTGCATGCCCGAGCAAGGCGGATAGCTCGGGGGTGCTTCGGTCACCGGCGCCCGCGCGCAGCAAGGCGGCCGTCTCGGCCACGATGGCCGAACCCATCGCTTCGGGATCCGAGAGATGATAGACGCGCCCGCGTCCGGGCTTGGCCCAGCCGGTGACCCAGTCGGTGAAGTACAGACCGCCGCCAGGACCGAACTCGATATCGGTCGGCAGGCAATTCCAGACGAAATGCTCGGTCGGACCGACCTCGAAGGTGGCGCCCTTGGGTGTCAGGCGAAAGCTGTGAACGCCACTGAAACCTGGCCCGCCGCGGAAGTCGCAGAGGAAGAAGTGGTCAGCGTAGCCCGGGCCCAGGCCGGTGCCCGGATAGTGCGTGAGGCCCGAGGGGCCGTGGGTGATGTTTGCGAGAGGGGGCAGGATGTAGGCCGCTTGACCCTCGTGCTGGGTGTGCCACAGCTTCTCGTCATTCCACGGTCCACGGGCGAAGGGTTCCTCGATCCACTGGTAGGGATAGCGCCAACCGCTATCGGCGCCTTCGACCACCTCGACCCATCGCGCCTCGTCGCCGCCGTCCGAGTTGTTGTCACCCGTGAACAGATTGCCGCGATCATCAAAGGCCAGCTCCTGCGGGTTGCGCAGGCCCGTGTGGTAGACCTCGAGCTCGGTACCGTCGAGGCGGCAGCGCAAGACTGCGCCCTTTGCCGGGTGGGCCAGTACGCCGTTCTCGGTCTCCACATTGAAGCCTCGGTCACCGCTCGAAAAGTAGAGCAGGCCGTCCGGGCCGATGCGCAGGCCGTGCAGGTCGTGGCCGAGCAGGCAGGTATTGGTGCCATACCCCGTCGACAGCTGTTTGCGCTCGTCAGCGACGCTGTCGCCGTCGACATCACGCAGAAGCCAGAGGTCGGGGATGCAGGTGTAGTACACGTCACCATCCTGGGCCAGAAGGCCGGCTCCGATACCGGTCTCATGCTTGTCGAAGCCACCCGCGAATACGATGGCCTCGTCGGCACGACCATCACCATCGGTGTCCCGTAGCAGGCGCACACGGTCCTGCTCGCCGGCGTAGTCATCGAAGGCCTCACCGGCATGTTTCTTCATGTAGGCCAGCCGGTCAGCGACCGTCTTGCTGGCCAGGTCATCGTCGAGCCAGGTCAATCTGTCGCGAATGTCGGTAACGCCGGCGTGATGGCGAAAGGTCTCGGCGACGTAGACGGTGCCATCGTTGTCGAGGGCCAGGCAGACCGGATTGGCCAGCATCGGCTCCGCCGCAAACAGGGAGACCTCCAGCCCCGGAGCCAGCTCGAAGCGCTCCATGACCCTGAGCGCCTCATCCGACGCGGGCTGGATCAGTGGCTGGTATTCCTGGAGTGGGGGAAGCAGTGCGAGTAACAGGAGCCTCGAATGCTTCAATCCCTGTACTCCGCCGCGAGCTCCGCGCGTGTGCGCTCGAGCAGGCTCTTCGTCGCCTGGATTCCATCGGCCTCGGACAGACCGTCACCCTCGTATTCGATCCCGATCCAGCCGCGATAGCCGGCATCGAGCACGATCTTCAGCATGCGCGCGTAGTCAGTCTTGGTCTCGTTACCGGTCGCATCGAAGGCATGGGACTTGGCGCTGACGGCCTTTGCATGTGGCATCAACTCTCGTACACCCTCGTAACGGTCATACCACTCACCATCGCCCAGGTGGAAATTGCCAAAATCAGGCAGCGTCCCCACGCGCTCATGGTCTGCGAGCTCGATTGTGGCCGCCAGCCACTTGCCGTGCGACGAGAGCCCGCCGTGGTTCTCGACGATCACGTCGATGTCGTAGTCATCACCGAAGATGGCAAGGCGTCGCAGGGAGTCAGCCGCCAGGCGCATCTGCTCGTCCCAGTCACCGGACCCGCCCGCATTGACTCGGATCGAGTGGCAGCCGAGGAAGCGCGCCGCGGCGATCCACTTGAAGTGGTTCTCGACGGCGCTTCGGCGCTCGGCGTCGTCGGTCGCGCCGAGTGTCCCCTCACCATCGATCATGATCAGAAGGCTCTGGACGTTCGCATCCATCGCACGCTGGCGCATCTGGGCCAGGTACTCGAAGTCCGTCGCGCGCTCCTTGAAGAACGCATTGACGTACTCGATGCCCTCGGCTCCGTAGCTCCTTGCGCGTTCGGCGAACCCGAGATTGTCGAGTGTTCCCGCCCGGAGTTCACGATGGAGCGACCACTGCGCCAGGGAGATCCGGAATAATCCGTCGCCGAGGATGCCGGAGGCGCCGGGCGGGGGACTCTTGAATCCGAGGGCCAGCGCGGCACCGAGTCCGCTGCTACCGAGTACAAAATCGCGGCGTGAATGCATAAAGAGAAGGTCAGGTGGAAGCTCGGGACGAACGAGGCAAATTGTCGTCACGGATTCTAACGGGATTGGCGCGTCAGTCACTTCCCTCCCGCATTCCGACTCACCCACGCACGTGTGCCGCCGCGAACCAGGCTCTATTCGATCAGGCTCTCGAGTGCCGACAGGACGTCGGCCGGCCTGTCCTCCCAGAGCAGTATCCGGGCGCCCGGGACGACGGTGTGCTCGAGCGCCGCGCCTCCCTCGATGGCCGTGTCCCAGCCGTCGTGAAAACGTGTTCGGATGGTCGTACCGAGCTGAGTTGCCATGAGGTCGGGGTCAAATCCAGGCGAGAGGACGATGGTCGGCGTTCTCAGCTTGACCAGGTCGGGCAGGAGGTCGTCGGCCCAGGTCTCGACGGTGTAGCGGATCGCGGTCGGCACGGAGGGCTGCAGCACATCCCACCAGGTCTTCTCGGAGAGGGCTGCATCATTGGCGTAGGCATTTGCCGGCCACATTCCGCTCGGCCACATGACTTCGGTCACCGTCTTGAACCAGCGGTCGGCGAAGCTATCCATGGCCGGGCCAGGAGCCGTTCCAGCGGGCAGAGGGAATCGGGGCGATGCGGAGAGCACGAGGATGCCCGCCAGCGCGTCGTGATTGGCCATCGCGAAACGCAGCGCAATGCGGGCTGCATCCGAGTAGAAGGCGATGACCAGCGGCCGCTCGAGAGCATTCTCCTCGACCAGGCCTCCGAGTGCGCGTTGCGACGCGCTCAACCAGGTGGCCTCGCCGAAGCTCGTGCCAGCCTCTGGCATCGGGGGTGCCGAGCTGCCCCCGTAGCCGGCCAGCGTGACCGCGAAGAAACGGTAGTCATCCTCGTTGGCCTCGATGAACGAGTCGAAGACACGCCAGCCCGGTCCAAGGCCTGCGAGCAGGATCACCGGTGTCTTGCCACGGCCGCGCTCCACGACTTCGCCGAAGGTGCCGAGGGGCGCGGTAACGTAGCCGGGTGGATGCACGAGATTGTCGCGCAAGTCGCTCTGGCGGAAACGATCGGCGGGCGTCGGTTGCTTGAAGCCACCGGTTACCGCATGAGTGTCCGGGCTCTGGGCCGTGGCCGCGGGCGTGAGTGCGGTGAGGCCGACGATCAGGATGGAGGCGTACTTCATCCCAGTATCATGGATGGCATCCGGGCCGCAGGATTGGACGCATGTTGCGCCTTGCGCGGAGTTTACCAGCGCGCCGTGCGGCTCCAGCGCCGGGGCGTCGTTCCAAAGGCGCGCTTGAAGGTTCGGATGCAGTGACTTTCGTCTGCAAAGCCGGCCGCAATGGCGATTTCGGCCAGGCGCATACCGTCTGTCGCAACCTCTTCCGCGACCCACGCGGCGCGGCAGAGGGCCACGAAGGCTTGCGGGGAGCATCCGAAATCCCGCGCGAACTGGCGCGTCAGGTGCGAACGGTGCAGTCCGAACTCACCCGCCAGTTCGCCGATGGAGAGCCTGCGTCGAAAATCTCGTCGCAGTCGAGCAAGGAGCCGGGCCTGGGGAGACGGATCCGCGCTGGCGCGGGAAAGGCTGCGCCTGGCGCGCAGTGTTCGGCCTAGACGCAGTGCCCACTCCAGGCTCGCTGAACTGGTCAGGCCGAGCTGAAAGGCGTCGAGGTCCCCCCCTTCGGGCAGCTGGAATCGAAGACTCTCCGCACCGGTCGATCCGAAGTGATTCCAGTGCAGGGCCTCGGGCTGCTTGAAGATCACATCGCCCGGGCATGCGACGACCGTGCCCGTGGGGGAATGCTCCACGTACAGGCCGCGCAGCACAACGTGCATGCAGGCCCGGTCATGACCATGGCGCGGGGTCTCCTGACCCGCGCCGTGCTGGACCAGCGCGACGCGCGTTGCGCCGAGCCGGGTGTCGCCGAGTTCCGTGCCGTGAACCATGGGTGCCGCGTGACGAGTGGATGGACCTACGGGGACAATCTTGCCCTCGGAGGCTACTACTCGCCAGCTACCCTATTCTTTGGCTCGTCCAGCCACCTTCTTCGATGCTGAGGCTACGGAGGCAGCGATATGCGTTTTCGCCCTCCAGGCCGGGCCAGCACGCGTTCAGGGCTTCTGGATCAACCCCCGGGGACGGACGACAAACGGCCTGCAAGCGATTCCGCCGCTATAGCCGAGCACCGTCACATTGTCGACAGCCCACCACGACTCGAACTCGGCGTTGCTGTAACGGAAACGCACCTGCACGTTGCTCTGACCTGCTGCGGCGATATTCAGGCTCACGAGCCCGCTGGCGTCGCCGCCCTGGAACGAGGCGACCTCGACCCAGTTGCCGAATGTCAGAGCGGACTTGATGCTCACACTCCCGACCTCATCAAGCCCGCCCGGGGACCATTTGAAATCATGATGGAATTCGAGCTGGATGTTTGTGAGACCGACGGTGCTGAAGTTCGGGCTGATCAGGGCCTCGTCCATCACCTCGCCCGCACCGAGGGCTTCCGAGTCCGCGATGAAGTATGGAGCCACCAGTGGGAGGCTGCGCCCGCCCGGGTTGGCGGTGGTCCATGTAGAAGCTGGCCCGCTGCCCGTGCCGCCATCGACGATGGTCCAGTCACCTTGGCCTCCGGTGAAACCGTCGAAATAGGTCGTGAGGATCTCGTCGCCACCCATGGGTGCCGAGAAGAAGCCAGGGGCGTCAGGGAAGGGACCGCCATTCGTGGCGCTCAGGTTGACGAGATCCAGGATCACGCTGCCCGCACACTCGGCCGTGAGCCCGATGCGGAACCGGATCGGCTGCTGCGCTGCTGCCGAAGCGCCCCCCGTAATGTCTCCGAAGCTGACGGTTGGCGTGAGCACGCTGATCGGCATGGTAGACGAAGGATTGACCACCACCTGGGCGGTGGCTCCGAGGCCGATTGCGGCGCACGCTTCGTTGGTGATGCGGGGAGTCACTGCCCAGACTTCGCCCGGGTCCAGTGCGGGGTCACCGTTGCCAGCCACCTCATGAAGGTCCTCGCTACCGGTCACGGTCAGGGTGACCTCAGACGGACACAGGAAAGACTCGATCAGCGGGTAGATGTCGGACATCAACATGCCGCGGTTTCCAACCCCAGGGCTCGAACAGCCGCCGCAGTGGTGCAGGCCAACTAGCTTGTTGTCCAGCTCCCTGTAGATCGGCGACCCGGAGCTCCCGCCCTCCGTGTCCAGGGTGTCGTAATAGCGCAGAACCGTTCCGTCGACGTCGACGTCACTGCCACCGCCGTGGGTGATCTCGTGCGGTCGGCCGCTGGGGTGTTGCACGATGTAAATATCCTCACCATCCGTCAGCGGGGTCGGGTCGGGCTCGACGAAGCCGAAGGTCGACGCCGGGTCGCCGACGACCGAAGTCAGGGCGAAGTCCAGGTCGCCAAGGCCCTGATCGCAGCCGATGAACGGCGAGCTGGCGACGAGCGTGTCACAGTGGAATCCTTCCCAGTCACCTGTCGGGGGCGCTCCGCTATTGCAGTCTGTCCGGTAGAACTTGAACACGAACTCCGTGTTGTTGCATTCAGCCTGCGACTCGAGGCAGTGGTCATTGGTCAGGATGTAGTTCAGGGGCGAGACGTTCGCACCCGAGCAATACAGTGCGGTCGCCGGGTTGCCGCCGACCGACATGACGCCCACTGAGGCCAGGACGTTGTCCCACTTGTCGGCATCAGACTGGTAACAGATAACGTCCTCGAACTGAGACGGGCTGCAGATGCTCTCTGGCTCATCGGACGGGCCGAAGATGCTCGCGTCTCCCACGACTACCTGATCGATGTAGAAGGGCAGGTAGTCGTAGGGCCTCGAGTAGGTGAATTCGAGCAGGAGCTCGTCGCCGTAGGCCGCCAGTGCCCAGAACGTGCCCAGGTCCTTGACGCCACGACCAGTGATTTCCTCGACCACCTTGCCACTCCGTGAGCGCACGACAAGCTGGTCCCCGCGGCGCAGGTTTACGTTCACGAAGTGAGCCTTCAGAAAGCTCGCGCCGTCGGCGCGCAGCATGTCGCTCCAAAGGAGTGTTCCGTTGGTCTCGAAACTGTCGTCCAGATTCGGGGTGAGCGAGAGTGATCCAGCGACGCCGACCACCGCGGGCCCGGGCTCCGGGGCCGGTCCTTGTCTCTGTGCCGCCACCGGCCCAACCACGGATGTCAGCGCCAGGGGCAACCCGACTAGCATGGAAACCAACGAACTTCTTCGTGTCATTACCAATTCTCCTTCGAGCGATACTGTGGGGATGCCAGCGACAATTCACGATCATCGATTCGCTGTCGGAGCGCTGTAGCTCCAGCAGAAACCAAGCGCCAGAACGGCGATTCTCGGCGCTGTTGTCCAGATCGTACACCCGCTGCGCCAAACCGTCGAGCGCTGGTGCGTGTGGCAGCCGACAAATGCGAGGTTCGGAACGTGGAAGAGACCGGATCCCAAGTGCAGCAGCACAGCATGGGCAATCGGTGGGAGATGTTGGGTTGCCGCTGTCGCGTCCGGCGCGTCAACCCTGGCTGTCCACATGAACCTGGTGGGCGTGTTCCAGGAGCACCTGATGCTGGCCATCAGCTGTGCGCAGCGTCAGTCCATGCTCGAAGTCGAAGCCTTCCAGTACGCCGCGGTATGCGCCCTCGGCGGTCTCGACGCATATCCCTTGGCCGTCCAGCCTGGCCGCTCGCGGGTAGTCCTGCTCGAGCTGCTGCGGCGCGCTCTCGACCTGAGCGAGTCGCTCGGCCAGGACCGTCAGTAGAAGGCGCTCGACATCTTCGAGTGGGCGCACACAGCTGAGCTGCAGCAGGCTCGTGACGTCGCGCTCCGCGAGCAACTCATCCGGAAAGCTCTCCTGCAGGACGTTTAGCCCGATCCCGATGACGTAGTGTGGGCGGTCTAGCTGCAAGCCGCGGGTCTCGACCAGGATCCCCGCTAGCTTCGCCTGGCCGACCACCAGGTCGTTCGGCCATTTCAGCCGCGCATCGACAACACCCACGTCCCGTGCAAGGTCGAGCAAGGCCAATCCAGCCGCGACCGTCAAGGCCGCCGGCTGAATCGCGCTTTGCGGCAGCAAGACCACGGACATGTAGAGGCCCTGTCCCGCGTCGCTGATCCACTCGCGCCCGCGCCGCCCGCGCCCGAGTGTCTGCCCGACCGCCACGTGTACGTCGCCGTGCTGCGCGAGACCCTCGGTGATCTGGGCCAACGCACGCTCGTTGGTCGAGTCGACGACCCCATGCCCGATGCGACGGAATTCCATGCCGTCGAGGGTAGTGTGAGGCCAGCATGGCTCCACGACGATTCCTCTCATCCTCGCGCAATCTCAGGGGCGCACCACGACCAGCTCCCCGGGTGTGAGGACGAGGTCCAGAAGCGCCACCTCGGTCCCGTCCTTGTACAGGACCAGCGCAACTGCGGTCTGCGCCACTCCTACGGCGGGCGAGCGGGCCGCGGACAGGGGCACACTCTCGGTCGTCCAGACCCCGTCGGGCGAAACGACGTGCATCTCCAGCGCGCCGCCGTCGGCAGCGACCACGCCGAAGCTATCTGCGAGCTCCGGCTGGCCGGTCGCGTCAACCTGCAGGTGACAGCGGGCGACGGCGGTGATCTCCAGTTCGTCTCTGTCGGAGTCCTCGTCGAGCTCGACGCCCAGGGGTAAGATCCCGTCGCCCGTCATCCAGAGGCGCACCGCTCCCGTACCGACCTTGGCGAACTCGAATCGGCCCTCCGCATCCGTGATGGATGAACCGCTTCCTAGCGAGGTGCTGACGCCCCCATAGCACCACGCGTAGACGTTTACCCGAACTCCTTCGGCGGGCGCTCCGTCCAGGGTTGTCACCTGCCCGGCGATGGGGCGTAGCTCCGAGTGCGGCAGCTCGAGCTCGACATTCTCGGTCCCGGCTTCGATCGGCCCCAGGCTCTTGGATTGCAAGGTGGCGAGGTCGATCACCCGAAGCGTGTAGGCGCGCGGAAGCAGGCCCTCCAGCCTGAAGGTGCCGTCGCGGTCGGTCATGACCGACTCCCAGTAGGATCGATTGAGCGCTTCCTCACCGTCGACGTCATGCGGCAGTCCGATCGCGTACTCGACGCAGGCCTTGGTGTCCTCGCCCAGGATCCCGAATCTCGTCGGGTCCGAGATCCAGACCCGAATGCGTGGGCACGGTCGGCCGTCTCCGTCCACGACGACGCCCGAGATTGCGAGGGGCGCTCCACCGAGCTCCATTTCGACGAATTCGGGCCAGAGCGGAGTTCCTTGATAGTCTCTGGGCGGTGTGTAGGACGCGGGCAAGGCGCCGCGCCGGATCGCGACGAGCTGGGTGGCCTGGAGCGCATCACCGCGGTCGAGGCGAAACTCCCCATTGGCGTCCGTTGTCGTGGATCCCTGACCGAGGGACACCCGTGCCGCCGGTGCGGGACGGCCATCGCGATCGACCACACGACCTGCGACTGCGAAGTCGCTGGGCGGCCTGCGCATCAGAAGCACGATATGCCCGTCGCTGACCATGGAAGTATCCATGCGCGCTGTCTCGTAACCGTCAAGGCGGGCCTCCAGGCCGGCTCCCTCGATGGCGGGAATGCGCTCCATCGCGAAGGCACCGGCGGGATCGCTCGATGTTCGCCACTCGCCGATGCGAGTCGTGTCGAATACGGCCTCGAACCGGTGGCTGAATCCATCCGGCGCAACCCAGCGTATGTCCGCGCCGGCGAGCGGCGCGCCGGATTCGTCCTCGACCCGTCCGGCGATGTCGCAGGCCGGGGCAATCACGACGAGTGGGTCCACACCGCTATGATCGTTCACCGCACCCGCCATGACCGTGACGACGGTGCTTTCTACCGCGCGGATCTGACCCGCATTCGGAGGCATCGAGAATGCGAAGCTACCGTCGATCTCGCTTGTGGTGAGCTGGGTGGAATTACCAGGAGCGGTCAGCTCCAGCTCCACGCCGGCGCGCGGGGCTGTGTCGGGCCCACGCACCCTTCCGTTCACAATGGCGGGTACTGGTTCCACGGGCGGTCCTATCCCCGGATCAGCGAATACGCCTTCATGCGCGACAGTCTCCGGCTGGCGTCCCCGGTCGGCCCCAGGGTCCGAGGATTCCTCTGGAAGATCGAGCTCGGATGCTCCGGTCGACGCGAGCGCGAGCTCCGGGCCGATGGGCTCGGGTATCGCGCCGGATGAAGACCACCAGAGAGCCACGCCGCCTGTCCCCATCAACAACGCACCGGCAACAGACCACTTCACATTCATGAGAATGACTCCCAGGGGACCGACCATCGAGCCGGCGGCCGCAGCCTTCGCAGCTGCCGGAGCTGGCCGCGGAATGGCCAGCATGAAGAGTGCGCGCAGGCCTCCCTCCGGGTCCCGGTGCGACCGGATCCAGCGTTCGCGCAGGCGAGAGATTCCACGTGCCAGGCGCGAGTCGATCGTGCGCACAGGAGCATCGAGTTGCGCGGCAATCTTGCGCGGGGGTAGACCCTCGTAGTAACGCATGAGGATCGCGGTACGGAATGGCTCCTCGAGCGCCAGCACGAGGTCGGTCAACTCCCGCCCCTGAATGGCACGGTCGACGAGGCTGGCCGGTTCGAGCGCACCGTCGTCGGCCCCCGAATGGGCGCCCCCGCGCGCCAGTTCTTCCCGATCCCGGCGCCGCGCCTCGGATCGATGCCCCTGGCGGGCGAGATTGGTCAAGACCGCCTTCAACCACCCGCGCGATGGCTGCTCGGGGCCACGCGACAGAGCGGTTACCCAGGCATCCTGGACGAGGTCGTCGGCGCGTGCTTCGTCGGAGACCAATCGGCGCGCCAGGCGTTGCAGCCAGGCCGCGTTCTGCAGCAGGTGATCGCCGGGGTTGAGTGTTCCTTCTGACATTGGATTCACCCATGGGGATGCCGGGCGCCTCGAGTTCACCTCACGAGAACCGAGTTTTTGTCATCCCGCACCCGGGGTCCGCCCAGGGACCGCTCCCAGGGGGCAATCCGCGCGCTTTCCCTTGCCGTGGTAGAGCTCGCGCGCGGTGTTCATCAGCAATCGCGGTACTTGTCGTGCAGCCCGACCCCGGCCGCGATGAGCGGTACCATCTTCTCGATTCGAGAGGCCTTGGTCTCGGCTCGCTTGGCGGTCGCCACGTGGTCAGCGTACTCCCGCTGGCGTCCCTTGGTCAGGGCTTCGAAGGCTCGCTTGATCTTTGGCTTCCTTGCCAGTTCCGCTTTCAACTCGGTGGGGATCACTACCGGCTTGCTCCGGTCCGGCTTCAATGCCTTGCCGGCCTTCTGGTTCTCGATCGCCTCCAGGACGTAAGCCTTCACCTTGCGCACCTTGATGTCCTCGGTGCGGGCAAAGCGCCACTGGCGCAGTGCCTTGGTCGTCCCTTCCTGGGCATTGATCAGGACCTTGTCCGGGTCCTTCAGGTAGACGCCCTGGTGGAACCAGAGGCCCACGTACTTCGAGAAACCACCGAGGCCTACCACGATCTTGCCGTCGATCGTGTAGCACGGCCCGCCCCACTTGACGGTCTCCTGGAGCTCGGTCGAGAGGAGAAGCTTGCGCAGCTTGGTCAGAGCGGCGTCCCACTGCGGTTGGCTCGCGAGGTACTCATCAACGGTCTTGAATCGTTTCATGACCACCCCATTCTGCGCGGTCCGGCCTGTCCGTCAAGCCGAGCGCCGGAACGAGCTGCCGGGTCGGGTAGGGCCGTCCGGATCTCAGTGTGCTCCGGACAGTCCCCTGGGCGGCAGGAAGATAGTAAATTCGGTCTCGTGCTGGATGAGGACGCTGTGCGTGCGAGTCTGTTCCGCGAGCGGAACGAGCTTCAGACGGTCCAGCAGCTCGAAGCGGGCGTCGATGCAGCGACCCTCGGACGGTTGCAGTCGGTCATGCCAGACGCTGTAGCTACCGAGGCGCCCATCGCGGCGTGAGAAGACGCCACGCAATGGGTGCGTCAGGATGACCTCGGCCGTCTCCCGATTGGCGAAGCCAGGGAGTGGGCCAGGAGGATTTCCAGTGTCCTCGAGCTCGACCATGGCCGGCGCCCAGTCGCTGGCCGTCGTCATGCGGTAGTGCTCGTAGCGTTGGTCCTCGTGGGAACGGGCGCAGTCGAATCGGATGCGGCCCTTGTGCCAGGGTAGCTTCCACGCGAGGCGAGGAATGGCGACGCTCCACGAATCCAGGCAGGTCCCGAAGAACCACACGCAGCGCTCGCCAGTCTCCTTGTCGATGACGTAGGTGCGGTAGTTGGTCTGCCCGAACCGGAACCTCGGCCAGGGGCAACGGGCCAGTCGGAATTCGATGTCGTGGAATGGCACGACCGAGACGAGCGCGCGCTCGCCGTCCGTCGTGACCACGTCGGGCATGAAACGTGGGTGTAGATGGGCACGCACCCGCTCCGGCTCCACGGCGTAGGTGACGATTGCGAAGTGCCGCAAGGTGGTGACGGCATCGATTCCAGCGCGCGGGGGACGCGTGAGCATTTCGCGGGTGAAGCGAGTCCCCATTGGCGGATTGTCGCCCCTCAGAAGTTGGCGCTGGTAGGCTGGTCGCTGTCAGGATCCTGGGCTTCTTCGTCCGCCAGGTTCTCGGGCCAGTTGCTGGGCGGGGGCCAGACCAGTTCGGCGTCGCTGATCGGGATCGCGTACCCGATCGTGTAGACCGCGGAGTGATCCGGCATGGCCTGGACGCTGTAGACGACCCCGATGACGTCGCCGCGGGAGTTGGTGACGGGACCGCCGCTGTTGCCGGGGTGAACCCCGGCGTCGACCTGTAGTCGGCCGCCGACAGAGCGACTCAGGATGCCCCGAAAGGTGGAGGCGATCACGGTCTCGCCTTGTTGCAGGGCGAAGTTTCCGAGCGGGAATCCGAAGAGATAGACGTCCTCGCCCGGCTCGGGCGCGGGCCGCGCGATGGTGAAGTTCTCGATGAAGGGCAGACCGTTGAAGGGCTCGATCTTGACCAGGGCCAGATCCTGGCCGTCTGCGTCTGCGATTCGAACGACCTCGACCGGGTGCCTCGTCGAGTTGTTCGAGAAGACGGCCGCGATCTCGATAACCGGATCCAGGTCAAGCTCGCTCGCCGCCTCCAGAACGGCGCCGGCGTCCTCGGGCGCGATGACGTGGGCGTTCGTGAGCATCCATCCATCCGGTGAGACACAGAATGCAGAGCCTGTCGAATCGACGGACCACGGTTCTCCCATGTCGTCCAGATTCGGGATATCAACCCCGCGCTGGTGTGACATGTGCAGCAGCTTGCCGGTCTCGTTGTGACGCAGAACCATGCGCACCTCGATCAACACGATTGCCGCACGCACGCGGCTGACGCCCGCCAGGCGAGTTTGCTCGAGGTTTACCGGGTCTAGCAAGGCAAATGTCTTCTGCGCGTCCTGGAGCACCTCGCGTGTGTCTGCGAGTTGCAGTTGCATGTGAGCCAGGATCTCACTCGACGCGGTGCCGTCGGCCTCGAGCTTGTCAAAGCGGGCCTGCAGGACACTGCGGCTCCGCTCGATAGCGGCCTTCTCTTCTTCCATCTGTTCGAGCCGTTGCTCGTATTTCTGGCGCTGCTGATCGACGCTCTCGTCCCGGCGCGCATTCGCGTCCTCCAGGGTCTGGGCCCGCGATTGAAGCGTCGCCATCAGGCTCTCGCGATCGATTTGCGCCTGTGCAAGTTGTTCGTTGAAGCGCTCGTCAGTCGCTCGGTCCTGGCGCATGATGTGTCGGCCCCAGAGCGCGACCGATACGCTTCCAAGCACGACGAGCAGCGCGATCGAGATCAGGTGGCGGCGAGACTTGCGCTCCACGAGTTCGTGCACGCGGGTCTCGGAGAGTCCCGAGCCGCTGTGCGGTCTGCGCACCGAAGCAGGGTCGACGAACATCGTCTCCGAGAGTGGTGTGGCAGTGATGACCACGAATCGCGGACCGATCGAACCCAGCTGGATGATGTCTCCCGGTCCGACGGGCCGCGGAGCTTCGATGAGCGTTCCGTTGACGTAGGTGCCGTTGCGCGAATCGAGGTCCTGGAGGGTCAGCACGCCGGCCCGCATCTCCAGCCGTGCGTGTTCAGCCGAGACCGAGGGGAAGTTGCCACCCACCAGCGCCACGTCATTGCCGGCCGCGCGCCCCAGGGCGATCTTCTCGTCGACGGGGGTGATCGGATGGGGGAAGCCGCTGACCTGAAGGGGCTTGAGGCGGAAACTGTGGGACGGGTCGGGTAGTTGCGCCATGTTGCATTCCTGCAAGCGGGATCCGGAGCGGCGGGCAGATAGCTAGACTGTGAAGCCTGTTCGGAGGCCCTCACTAGTATTTAGCTGCCCATGTACCGTTTTCTCTTGCTGATCTCGTGTTTCGCCGGTCTCGCCGCCCTGGCCACCGCACAGACGGGTGCCAGGCCGGGTCAGTCACCGAAGAGCCACCCCACCTCATCGGCAGGAGAGGCCTTTCAGCCCATCACTTTCGGCGATTCCCCCTCCCACGCCTACCAGAGGCCCTTCTTTCCGGGCCAGACCTTCGACCCTGGAGTGTCATCGCCAGAGACCCTGCTGGGCCATCCCGTCGGAAGTCGCCTGGCGGCCCACTCGGACATCGTGGCCGCCTTTCGAGTCTGGGCCCGTGAGTCCGCGCGGGTCGACCTGGCGTCCTATGGGCGTACCTTCGAAGGCCGCGAACTGGTGCGCGTCGTGATCAGCTCGGCGCCCAATATCCAGCGTCTGGCGCAGATCCGTGCATCGATCGGCGCCCTGGCCGATCCGCGCGGCCTCGACGAGGATCGCGCGAAGGCAATCCTTGGGGACACACCTGCGATCGCCTGGATGGGATACAGCATCCACGGAGACGAGACCTCGGGCACGGACGCGTCCCTGTCGGTCGCCTACCGGCTGATCGCGGGCACGGATGCAGAAGTGCGCGAGCTGCTGAATGAAGTCGTCGTTGTCATCGACCCATGCATGAATCCGGACGGGCGCATGCGAACGGTCACCCAGGTCGAGCAAAACGCGGGTTACGTGACAAACCTGGATGTCGCCAGCCGGCACCGCGGACATTGGCCATTCGGTCGTGGCAACCACTACCTGTTCGACATGAATCGGGATTGGATGGCCGGAGTCTGCCCCGAGACCCGCGGGCGCTGGCGAGTGGCGGAGGAGTTTCCGGCTCAGCTATTCGTCGATGCGCACGAGATGGACGGTCTCGACACGTACCTGTTCTATCCTCAAGCCGAGCCCCTGAATCCAGAGCTGCCGCCCAAACTCGTCGAGTGGCAGGCCGTGTTCGCCCTCGATCAGGCGCGTGCGTTCGACGAATTCGGCTGGGGCTACTACACGCGCGAATGGGCCGATGCCTGGTATCCGGGCTATTCGGACGCTTGGGGTGCCCTGAATGGCGCGATCGGCTTGCTCTACGAGCAGGGTGGCGTCTCTGGACAGCCCCTGGAGCGCGCGTCGGGCGAGGTCGTCAGCTATCGGGAATCGGTTCACGGACACGTCGTGTCCAGCCTCGCAAACCTGTTCAGCCTGGCCCACAATCGACAGGCCATCCTGGCCGACTACCTGGCGTTCCGACGTGCAGCAATAGATCCAGGCGGCACGCGTGGAGCGGACGCTTTCGTGGTCGTGCCCGGCCGTTGCCCCGATCGCGAGACAGAGTTCGTGGACCTGCTCGTTGCTCAGGGGCTGGAGGTGCGCATTGCCCAGGCGCCCTTCGACGCAAGCGCGGTCCAGAGCAGTCTGCTCGAGGTCTCTCCGCAGCGGACCTTCCCGGCCGGTTGCTTTCTGATCACTGGCGCCCAGCCGAAGTCAGCGCTCGTGCACTCTTATTTGAATTTCGATCCGCGCATGGACACCGAGAGCTTGCTCGCCGAGCGCGAGGCCCTCGAGCGCGGCGAGCCGTCGAAGGTCTACGACGTGACAGCCTGGGATCTCGGACGCGCATTCGACCTCGACGCCTACTGGTGCCGGCCGTCAGTGGATTGGGATGGGGGCGACTTCCCCCTGGCCAGGACGGAAATAGCCCTGTCCCGCCCGGTCGCCGGCGTTGCCGCGCCAGGACCCGACAACCCCTATGCATTCGTCGTCGATGGTCGCGCCGACGCGTCAGTCCGTTTCGCGGCCCGGGCCATGGATCTGGGCCTGGTGCTGCACGTCTCTGACAAGCCATTCAGCGCGGCCGGCCAGCCGTTCGTGCGCGGCTCATTGCTCGTGAGGCGACACGAGAATGAGGCGGGTTTCGAGCAGCTCGTAGCTCGTGCGGCGGCGGAGGCGGGGGTAACGGCGGTCGGAACGGCAAGTGGGCGCTCCGAGGATGACGGGCCGGACCTGGGTGGCGGACATTTCGACCTTCTCCAGCGTCCGCGCGTGGCAGTTGTCGCCGGAGATCCGGTGAGTAGTGCCGGGTACGGCCACATCTGGCATCTGCTCGATGTACAGCTCGGGCTGCCATTCTCGATCCTCGAGGCCCGAGCCCTCGCGTCCTACGATCTACGCCCCTACAACGTCCTGATTCTGCCTCCCGGCGATATGGAGGGCATGCTCGGCGGTGTCTCCGAGGATCTGGCCAGGTGGATAGACTCGGGCGGGCTCCTGATCGCTTGCGGGTCCAGCGCCGCCGCGCTGGTGGGCCTGGAGGACGATCTTTCGTCGGTTGTCCTGCGCCGGGACGCCCTCGGCCAGCTGGACGAATACGCATTTGCAGTGCAGGCCGAGGTGGATGCTCGGGCGGTGGATATCGACCTTGACGAGCTCTGGGACGGGGCGCAGAGCCTGCCCCATCCGGCGGACGAGGTTTCGCTCGAGGACCCGGAGAAAGAGGCTGCGGAGCTCGAGCGTATCGATACGTGGGCCCGGCGCTTCGCTCCGACCGGTGCCATTCTGCGCGGTCACGTAGATGTAGATCACTGGGTCACGGTTGGAGCTGGTCTGGAGCTGCCGATCAGCGCGATGGGTGCGAGCGTATTTTTGTCAAAGGATCCGACCGAGACTCCTGTACGATTTGCCTCAGCCGAGCAATTGCGTCTGGGCGGACTTCTCTGGTCGGAAGCGCGGGAGCGAATCGCAAGCTCCGCGTACTTGACCTGCGAACGGCTCGGCCATGGCGGGATCATCCTCTTTGCCACGCCACCGGCGTTCCGCGGAGTTATGCGCGCAACCGCGCGCCTTCTCAGCAATGCGATCGTGTACGGGCCAGGGCTCGGGGCCGAGGCTTCACGCGGTCGATAGGCCGCTAGTTACGGCGCTGTAAACTTCCGCCCTGGTTTGTGGGAGTCTTTTGGGCGGCGACTTCGTGATGACTAGTGGCGAAAGCTTCTTGAGCCGCGATCTCAGACCTTCATACTCGGAAGTCGAGTGGTGCATTGCTAGCCAAATTGCACTACTGACAACTTGTCCGGTCGGAATCACCGCCCGAGTTTGCCAGCCCCAAGTCGCCAACCTTAGGTATACAGACGTGGATAACAAGTTCCTGTCCGAGTTGCCGAAAGCCAGCCGGGTCGTATTGACGGGATTGCTGGACTTGGCGCGGGAGCGGCCCGAGGTTGGTCGGGCGCTGCGCGAATTGCACGACTGGTTTGGTCGCGAACTGAACATGGCATCCTCGGTCCGCGGAAACGATTCGAACGGACATGCGACCGGGAACGGGCATATCGGCCAGAAGATGGTGTCCGTTACCGGGGACCGGCGGGTGGTGCAGGTCGTGGACGGGCATGCAGAGGCGCGCCGCACGCGCGAGAATCATGATGTTGATCTGGAGCGAGTGGCGGAGCGCTCCGCTTGCAAGGCGGCTGCCTACGCGCGAGCAGTCGAGACGGGATCAGGTCCGGAGACCGTAGCCGCAGTTCGCGCCAGCTTGCAGCCGTTCGCCGAGGACATTCCAGCGGGACTCCTGGCGGTAATTGGCGGGGAGGCATCGATGCCTTCCGAGCGTGGTCTGGACGTGTTGGCGGCCTGCTACGGCAATGTCTCGTTGGCGGCTGGCATCGTCCTGCACCTGCGGAATGGCGGCTATCTCGACGGAGCCCCGCCCACCGAGCTTCTCTATCTGCTTGCCGAAGCCCAATCAGCGTTGCTGTCCGTGCTCGTCGGAGCCGAGGTGTACGCCGATAGCGATCAACACGACCTCTTCCTCTGGCTCAAGGGACAGACGACGCGGCACCGCATCTATGTGGATCGACACATGCGGCTCGACGATCCAGCCGAGTGCTGTGCGAGTGAAGAGCTGGCCACGCGCTTGCGAAAGCTTGACCTGACTCTGGAGCAGGAACGAGCCGCAGCGGACGAGGAGCAGCGACTGATCGGCAAGCTTCGTTTTCACTGCGGCAAGGTCTGCGCCAGTGAAGTGTTCGAGGGAGACGATTGGGAGACGCTTCTGAGCGTGGCTTCCGAGTGGCGTCGCTCCGGTCATCCGGCCGGGGCTGGAGCCGCCGTATTGTCGGCGCTCGAGTCACATTTGCCCCCGGATCTCGAGCTGCCTGTCGATCTGGATCGCCTCATGCATGCCGAGCACGGAAACGGATCTGCTGGCGAGGCCGTGGCCGCCGAGCGCTGGCGTTCGCGCGAGGATCTCTTGCAGCGCGCAACCGAACTGCTTGCGGGACGTACGGTGGCGCTGTTCGCACGAAGGGAGCGTGGGCCGTCGAAGGCCGCCCTCGAGCAGGAGTTTCGGCTGTCGGCCCTGCACTGGGTCGAACTCGGGGAGGAAGACACCGTCGAGGCCTTGCTCGAGCAGGAGATCGTGCGCCCGGAGGTCAATCTGGTTCTCATCGCCATGAGGCTGCCAGGCCCCCTCTACGAACTATTCAAGGACCTCTGTATCCGACACAAGAAGCCCTTTGTGCGCCTTCCCAACGGGTACGGGCCGGGCCAGGTGGCTCAACAGGTGTTGCGCCAGATCGGGCGCCGGCTGCGACCTGTCGAGGTCGAGGTCAGCCACAACTAGGAAGCGCGGACCCGCGTCGCGCTGGGCTGAGGCCAAATAGCCGAGAGTCAGACCATTTCTGGACTGACTGGTCTTGGTGTCGGCCGACGAACAGGTAGATCCGTTCGGCCCGTCTCGCCCCGCTCTACCCCGGTCCAGGGGGCTGATGGGAGGGTTTCAGGACGGCTTCCGGGCCCGAGCCCGATTGGGTGGATGGGGACCAACGCCACCTGGAATTCCTCGTATCTTCCTCGTGTCGGGTGATTGATGCTGCCGAAAGTACCTTTGGCCACCCATGGCAAGGGTCGTCCGGTGCAGGTTCCGACGGGCCGCTTGGCAGGCCGAGCGCCGGGCCCGGCGGGGGAGTGGTGGGGCCTCGAATTGGAATGGGTGGATATCTGGGCAGGCATCGAATTGGGGCGTGTGTCGTAGCTGTCGCCGCTCTGTTGAGCGGGTGCAGCGCACCGCGAGTACTGGGGTCGCGCGTCCCGGCGCGCCCGGTGTCGGAGCATCAAGCGTCGTCGGAATCGGAGCGGATCGTGCCGCCTACCGGGCCGGCGTCCGCCCCCGGTATCGCCCCCGGTATCGCCCAGAGGGAGGCCCTGGGGCTCGCCCCGATCGCTCACGCTGAATCGCCTGGTCCGCCCCGAGACGTCCATGCGCCGATGGCATTGCGTCTGACCGACACCCGCGGCCAGACCATGGGTGACCTCGGGGTCGATTGGGCGTCGGTCGACCGGATGAACCTGGGATCGGTCTCGGTCGTGAACCTGGGATCGCGCTGGGGGATGGCAGTTTCCAGTGGTCAGGATCGCCTCGAGGAATGCGAACCGACCCTCGCTCTGACGCAGCATAGCCCTGGATTTTCGGACACCTTCGTCTTCGTGACTGCGACCTACCGCCTATCGGCCTGGGCCCATCTGATGGGCAGCGTGGCCGGAGTTCGTATCCAGGATCAGGCCCTGAGCGAGGCCGTCGACGACGCGGAGTTCAGTTCGGCCACGATCGGCGTCTACTTCCAGTTCTGAGGGGTTCTGGAAGGGGCGCAAGTCTCCGCGGCCTCTGGTCGATAGGGCCAGAGACTCCTGGCTCCTCCACCCGACCCATCGAGGCCTGGCAGCATGTCCTGGCCCCACGACACGTCAGCATGAACGAGCAGACCACCGGCTTTCGCCCCCTGAACTGCAACCCGCATCACGAGCTACTCGTGAGTCTACAGACCTCGCTAGCCCAGTGCTCCGACGGGGACCGCGAGCGGTTGTTCGAAACCCGTGAACAGCTGGGCGACCTGACGCGGCGCATCGAAGAGGGGCCGTGGGGCATCCTGAGTTCCTTGACCAACGCCGTTCAGGCAATGTTCGGACACCTCTTGCGGCGAGGCAATCTCGACGGGCCCGAGGCCATGCAGGTTGCTACGGAGGTGATCGCCTTCGTCGATGCAGCTCTCACCCTCTCGCCACCGGACGGGAGCGAGGTGGTGCATTCGGACGCGACCGACAAGATCGGCCTGTCGGATAGCGGAAACGTTGACGGGCTCAAGTTGCAGCTGTCGCCCGATGCGCACTTCCGGGATGCCGCGGCCACGTCGCACAGCGCACCACCCGATTCCGCCCTGACCCTGCGCTACGGCAGCCAGAGAGGATCCAGATCGGGTCGCGAAATGCAGAGAACAGGTCCGAACCATTCGAAGGCAGAGCTCGGAATGGTCGCCTACCAGATGGTAAACGAGAGTCGCCTGGGTGAGTTGTTGATCAAGATGGGTTGTATCGAGACTGCCCAGCTCGACCGAGCCCTCGTGCTCCAGAAACTCTCGCGCAAGCGCCTGGGTGATGTGCTGATGGCGATGGAAGCCGTCGATCTGGCTTCCCTTCAGGCTGCCCTCAAGGTGCAGCGCCAGGAGACGTTGCGTTTCATGGACAACCGACAGCTGGACGGTCGCGGCCGGATTATCGGCGAGGCTTCCTGACCCGCCGGCAGCTCCCGCGCACAAAAGCAGGGCTTTTGCGGCACGATTGATGGGCGTGGCCCGTAGATCCGCCCTCGATGGGAATTCGCGGATCAGCAGGCCAGTCCAACGCTCGGGAGACCAGCACCACGGCTCGGTGCGGCTCGGCCTGGCGTGCGCTTCTGGTTTCAGCAGTGTTGGTGTTACCGGCGTCCGCTGCCGGGCTCCGAGGACCGGGCGATACCGCTCTCTTCGATGACGTAGCCGATGTCCTGGGTCGGAGCTTCTTCGATCGGGATTTTCGACGGCATCGGCTGCCGGAACTCGAGCGTCGTTTTCGTTCGATGGCGGAGGCCTCGACCGACGCCGCGCAGCAGCGCGCGGTCGTGCGCGACTTTCTGGCCGAGATTCCGAGCAGCCACCTGGCCCTCTATTCCCGCGAAACCCACGCCTCTCTCATGGCGGAGCTTGCCTGCGCCGCGCGTCCGACTTTCGGGTTCCAGCTCACGCGTGTGGGCGACGGCTTCTTCGTCGACTGGTTGTACGAGGGCGGCCCGGCCCAACGGGCCGGTCTGCGGCGCGGAGATCGAGTGATCGAGATCGATGGCAGGGCGCCCGTCGATTGCCCGCGCCTGGACTGGAGTTCCGACGACGCGGCCCTTCCGGATCCGCCCCAGCATGCGTTGCTCTGTGACCGTGGCGACGAGGTCGAGTTGTGGGTCGAACGCGCCCATGGGCTGCGATCGCGTGGACGGGTTACAGCCGCGCTATATTCGGGCTGTGATGCAGCGCGGGCGAGCGCCCGCGTTGTCAACGAGAAGGGGCGCTTCGGGTATGTCCACCTGTGGTTCATCGCCGCGCCCGACGCGGGCAACTTGATTCGTGAGCTTCTGGCGGATGAATTCGCGGACTGCGACGGCTTGCTGCTCGACCTGCGCGGGCGCGGCGGGGTCGCGAGTGAGATACGACGTGTGACCCGATTGCTTGCCGCCGACGGTGAATGGGGACGGCCGGTGGTCCTGCTCACGGACGCGGGTACGCGCAGCGCCAAGGAAGTGATCGCCCACGAGATGCAGCGGACGGGGGATGCGCTGGTGGTTGGCGAGACCACGGCCGGGGCGGTCATCCCTGCTTCATTTGAACATGTGGGCCAGGACGGAGTGCTCATGTACCCGCGCCGGTCGCTCGGACGGCACACGAGCCTGCTCGAGGGGCGAGGCGTGCAGCCCGACGTCCTGGTCGAGCGGCCGTTCGAGTATTCGAATGGTGCGGATCCGATCCTGGAGGCCGGCATCGTGGCGCTCCAGACCTGGGTTGCTTCCGATTGAGTCGTTCTGGCGCGATACGCGTCAGGCGAAACACTCCAGGTACTTCAGCCCCGTACCCGTATTGAAGAGCACTATGTCCCCGTCGACCGGGATCTCCCCCGAGGCCAGGCCCTTTTCTAGCGCGGCCACGAGTGCCCCTCCCTCCGGCGCGCAAAAGACTCCCTCATTCTTCGCGGCGCGACTGCACCCGGCTATCAGCTCATCGTCCGTCACGGCGATCGCCGTTCCCATGCTCTCCCGCAGTACCCGTAGCATCCAGCGGTCTCCGATCGGGCCGGGGACCCGCAATCCGGCTGCGACGGTGTGTGGCGCCTCGGGCGCCAGGGCCCGGTCGGCGCCCCTGCGAAAAGCGTCCACCACGGGTGCGCATCCGCTGGCTTGCACCGCGACCATCCGGGGCAGGGGAGCCTCCGGGTCCAGCAGGCCGAGCTCCTGCATCTCACCGAATGCCTTCCACATTCCGACCAGTCCCGTCCCACCGCCTGTCGGATAGAGGATCGTCGCCGGCGTCCTCCAACCGAGCTGCTCCACGAGCTCGTAGCCCATGGTCTTCTTCCCCTCGACTCGATAAGGCTCCTTGAGCGTCGAGAGGTCGAACCAGCCATTCTTCTCGCACCGGGCTTTGATCCACTTGCCGCAATCCGCGATCGTTCCATCGATCAGGGTCACCTGGGCCCCGTAGAGCCCGGCCTCGATCCGGTTCGCCGCTGGCACGTCGCGCGGCATGGCCAGGTGCACCGGCAGCCCCGCTCGAGCACCGTAGGCCGCCAGGGCGCCGCCGGCGTTCCCGGCCGAGGGCGTGGCCAGAGCGCGCGCCCCCAGTTCGAGCGCCATGGTCACCGCGACGCTCATGCCGCGGTCCTTGAATGAACCGGTCGGGTTTCGCGACTCATCTTTCATCCAGAGGGCGACACCCAGCTCGCCACCTAGCCGTGGAAGCCTGAGCAGGGGAGTCGCTCCCTCGCCGAGGGTTACGGCCTGCTCCGGATCTGCCGCCGGGAGAACCTCGTGCCAGCGCCAGAGTCCGTGCGGGCGTTCGTCCGACCTTCTGAGCGATTGACTACCCGGAGCCCGGCACAGGGTGTCAGCGGCGGCCTGCAGGTCGTAGCGCACCGCCCATGGGCTACCGCACTTGCTGCAAACGGTCTGCAGGCCGACTGCCGGGGCCTGATCTCTACAAGCCGTACATTCCAGGTGGGTCAGGAACATGGGATTCTCTTAACGGGGGGCTCGATTGAGCCTTGAGGCGCCATCCAAAAAACCACAATCTACCGGTTCACCGCGAGTGTCCCACGCCGGGCGGCTTGGGGCTGCCGAGCAGTCTCCGATCAGAACCGCCATCCTACCCATGTTTTTTCGCCGCAAGAAAAAGAAGAGCGAGGAGCTCCGCGAGCACTATCGGCGCGCACCGGGCAAGAAACATGCGTTGGGTCTCTCGGTCCAGGTAGCCGGTGGCTCCCCCGTACAGGCGACCATCGAGAACCTCAGCGCGGGGGGGACCGGATTCAGGTTCAGTGCTGCGGACGCGGCCGCCCTCACGATCGACACCGAGGTGAACCTGACCTTCACATCGTTGGGTCCGGGAAGGCAGGTTGTCGCCCCCGGCCTGATAGTCGGAGTCCGCGGTGCGGCGGCGGACGGTCTGCTCTACGGCGTTCAGTTTCGAGACGTGGCGGGACTGTTCGCCCAGCTCGATACATCTCTATTGCGATTCTTCAACCGCCGAAAGGCGATGCGGGTTCTGCCGGCGCTTGGGAAGACGCTGCCCATTGACGCAACCGTTTCGAATGAATCGGTGCGGATGACGATCAACGACCTTTCCTGGATGGGATTGAGCTTCTTGCTCGACCCGGCGAACGCTGAGAAGTTCATGCAGGCCAGGGAGTTCGACGTGGACTTCAGCCTCTCCAAGGGCGGGCCGAAGATCACGACGCCAGTGCGTTTGGTGCACAAGACGCTGACCGGAGCCAAGGTTCTCTTCGGAGGATGCTTCGTGAATCCGGACCAGAAGGCCGGTGACGAGCAACGGCGGCTTCTCGAGGAGTTCGCGAAGGCGCGTGAGAAGGATATGGCGCGCTGGGACGCGACCGTTTGAGGCGGCCGCCGACGGTCCACGGCTGACGAGAGGCCAGGACACACGATGGTCGACCTGGCCGGGCTAGAGATTGCGGGAGTCTCGATAGGTGGGATCGAAACCTGCCTGGAAGTTCCGTCCTTCAAGCTGGCCTTTGACATCGGGCGCTGCGCCCCGAGCGCGATCCTGCACCCGACCATCCTCTTCACGCACGCCCACATCGATCACATGGGCGGCGTGGCCTTTCACGCCGCCACTCGCGCGCTGCGCCACATGCCACCTCCGACCTACGTCGTGCCGCCGCACACGGTCGACGGGCTTCATGAACTCTTCAATGCCTGGCGTCGCCTGGACGGATCGGACCTTCCACACCGGCTGATCCCCCTTTCCCCAGGCGAGCGTTTCCAGCTGGCACCGGGCCGGTACGCCTGCCCGTTCGATTCTGTTCATCGTTCACGTTGCCAGGGCTACGGCATCTGGAGTGTGCGCAAGAAGCTGAGGTCAGAGTTCATCGGCGCGCAGCCCGAAGAGATTCGTGATCTCCGTGCGACGGGTGTCGAGGTCACGGAGACCATCGAGATTCCCGAGCTTGCCTTTGTGGGCGACAGCCGGATCGAGGTGGTGGAGCGGCAGCCCGTCGTCACAACTGCCCGGCGCCTGATCCTCGAAACGACCTTTCTCGACGATCGAGTCTCCGTCGAGGATGCTCGGTCACGTGGCCACATTCACCTGGATGAAGTCGCCGAGCGGGCAGATCTCTTCCAGAACGAGGCCATCCTGCTGACCCACTTTTCCGCCCGCTATCGAAGGCACGAGATCCTGGAGGCCATCGATCGCCGCCTGCCGGAGTCCTTGCGGGAGCGAGTGACCGCGTTGCTGCCGGGCTAGATCCGCGCCTGGTAGGTGTGGAGCTCGTAGTAGCGGCCATCGGCTGTGATCAGGTCGTCGTGGGTTCCACGCTCGACGATGCGGCCATCCTCGATGACGAGAATCTGATCGGCGCTGCGAATGGTCGAGAGCCTGTGGGCGATCACGAAGGTCGTCCTCCCGCGCATCAGCTGGGCCAGGCTCTCCTGGATGTAGCGTTCGCTCTCGCCGTCCAGGTTGGAGGTCGCCTCGTCGAGGACGAGCAACTGTGGGTCAGCCAGCAGGGCGCGCGCGATAGCGACCCGTTGCCGCTGTCCGCCAGAGAGCTTCACGCCGCGCTCTCCAATCACGGTTTCGAGACCGTCTTCGAAGCGGTTTGTGAATTCGTTCACATAGGCTGCACTCACGGCTGCCTCGACCTCGGCCTGATCAGCGTTCGGCCTCCCAAAGAGCACGTTCTCGCGGATTGTGCCCTCGAACAGGAAATCGTCTTGCAGCACGACCGCCATCCGCGAGCGGAAGCTATCGAGGGTCACCGTTGCAAGATTGATTCCAGCCACCTCCACGACTCCGCTGGTGGGACTGATGAACGAGGCCGCCAGCCCCGCGAGTGTCGTCTTCCCGGAGCCAGAGCTACCGACCAGAGCCGTGACCGTCCCGCTGGGTGCCCTGAATGAAATGTCGCTCAGCACGGGATTCCCGGATTCGTAGGCGAAGGAGACATCCTTGAAGACGACGTCTCCCAGGCCTTGCAGCTCCTGTACGCGCCGACTGTCCTGCGCCTCTGCGGGCACTGCGAGCAGCTCATCCATCCGGTCCAGGCCGGCGAAGGCCTCCGTGATCTGCGTCCCGATGTTGGCCATCTGCATCACGGGTGCCACCAGGAATCCAAGGTAGAGCGTCAGGGCGACGAACTGTCCAACGTCTATCTCGCCGCTGATGATGCGCTGCGCCCCGATGCCCATCAGGATGACGCTGACGACGCCCATCAGCAGGGTTCCGGCGCAGGCCAGGAGACTGGTGGCTGTCATCGACTTGCGGACGTTCTGGTAGAGGCGTTCGACGCCGCTCTCGAAGACCTTTTCCTCACGCTCCTCGGCGTTGAAGCCCTTGATGACCCGTACTCCGCCGAGGGACTCTGTCAGGCGCCCGCTGACTTCCGCATGGATAGCGCCACGCTGCCGGAAGATCGGCCGAACTACCGAGAACGCCTTCATCGATAAGAGTCCGAAGACCGCGAGCGGCACGATTGCACTCAAGGTCATGACCGCGTCGATGCGCAGCATCAGCATCAAGGCCACGCCGGCGGTCAGGGTGCCTCCGACCAGCTGCACGAGTCCGGTCCCGACGAGGTTTCGAACGCCCTCGACGTCGCGCATGATGCGCGCGACCAGGGCGCCTGACTTTGTGCTGTCGAAGTAGCTGACCGGCAACCGCAGCACGTGCTTCTGCACTCTGACGCGCAACTCCGAGATCAGGTGCTGAGCCTCGATGCCGATGAACCGAGTCAGCATGAATGCCGAGGTCGCCTGGAGAACGACCGCGCCGCCGACGATGCCAAGCAGGCGAGCCAGCAAGGCCGTGTCCTTGTCCGGGATCACGCGATCCAGCAGCATCTGGGTCGATCCGGGAAGCACGAGACCCGAAAGGCGGTTGACCAGGATCAGCAACAGTCCGAGGGCGATCCGCTTGCGGCGCGGCCAGATGATGGTCGCGAAGGCGCTGCGAACGCTCGAGGATCTTGTGCGCTGTTGCTCGGGGGGCGTCATGGGGCCCAATTGGGCGGAGCGTCCTGACAGGAGGTTTCGGGCTCCGGACTGTTCATCGCGCCAGTCGTCGAACGGGCCGGATAGCCAGCCATTCGTCCTACTGGAGCCGCGTGCTCATGAACAACCCGGAGCCGCACTTCGGTTGCGCTTGCTGCTAGGGGCCGGTCTCGACTTCAGGCTGGCAGGCTCGCCCTAGCCAATCGAAGAATACGCGGTGCCAGAGCACGCCGTTCTGTGGCTTCATGACCCAGTGCCCTTCCTCGGGATAGTAGAGGAAGCGAGACGGGACTCCCTGAATCTGCGCGGCGCTGAAGGCCTCCATGCCCTGAGTTACAGGCACACGGAAATCCTTTTGCCCGTGGATTACGAGAAGGGGAGTCTCCCAGTTGCCGACAAAACGGTTTGGCGAGAAGCGGTCGTAGCCCTGCTTGATCTCGGGACTCTTCCAGTAGGGCCCGCCCAGATCCCAATTGACGAAGAAGAGCTCCTCCGTGGAGCCGTACATCGACTCCAGGTTGAACACTCCGCAGTGGGCGATCATCGTCTTGAAGCGGTCCTCATGGTTGCCCATGAGCCAGTAGACCGAGTATCCACCGAAGCTTGCACCGATGGCTCCAGTGCGCTCACGGTCGACGTAGGGCTCGGCCAGCATGGAGTCGGTGGCGGCGAGCAAGTCCTGCATGGCCTGACCGCCCCAGTCGCCACTGATCTCGTCGTTCCATGCACGCCCGAAGCCGGGTAGGCCACGCCGGTTCGGCGCGACGACCACGTAGCCCTGCGAGGCCATCAGGTTGAAATTCCAGCGGTAGGAAAACCACTGGCCGATCTGGCCCTGGGGCCCACCCTGGCAGTAGGTCAGCAAGGGCCACTTCTTGCTCGCGTCGAAGTTGGGCGGGTAGATCACCCAGCAGTGGATCTTCTCGCCATCGGTGGCGTCGACCCAGCGCTCCTCGATGGTAGGAAGCTGCAGGTCGGCGTAGATGTCGCGATTGACGTCCGTGATCGTTTCGCTCGACCCGTCGGCCAGGGAGACGATCGCGAGCTCGCGCGGACGGGTCATGTCCATGAAGGTCATGAGTGCACGCTTGCCGTCAGGAAAGACATCGACCAGGCCCCAGTTGAACCTGCCCTGGCTGATCTGCTTGGCTTCGCCGCCTGCGCTGGCCATGCCAAAAAGCTGATTCGTGCCGCGCCATTCCGACGTGAAGAGCATCCCTTCGCTACCGGGCAACCAGGTGGCTCCGTGCGCCATCTGGTCCAGGCCGGCGGTCATCTCGCGTGTTTGGCCGGATGCGCGATCGAAGAGCATGACCCGATTGCGGTCAGCCTCGAAGCCGGCGCGCTCCATCGAGTGGTAGGCGAGCGTCTTTCCGTCGGGCGAGTAGACAGGATCATTGTCATAGCCGGGCTGGCTCGCCGTGAGGTTGGTATGGGTCCCGGGGGCATCGATCGAGACCACGTAAACATCGCTGTTGGTCGACTCGGCCCAGCGCTCCACCTCTTTCATGGTGAAGGCGATCTCCTCTCCGTCGGGCGACCAGTTGTACTGCTCGGAGCCCCCGAATGGAGGTACCGGGCAGTCGACCTTCATGTCCTCCATCAGGTCGATGGCCTCTTCGGCACGACCGCTGTCGTCCAGGGCTGCAATGTGCAGGTGGCTGTACTTGTAGTCATGCCACGCGTTCCAGTGCCGGTACATGAGCGAGTCGATGATGCGCGCGTCGGCCTTCGGCAGATCCTCGTAGAGTTCTGGGACCTCCTGGTCGAGCTTGATCTCGAGTGCAAAAAGCAGGTGCTTGCCGGTCGGAGAGACCTTCAGGCCCGAGACACCGTCCTCGATGTCTGTGACCTGGAGCAGGCCGCCGCCGACCGGGTCGAGGGCCCATGCTTGGGGCGCGAGATCGCTGGCGCCGGAACCTCCGGTGAAGAAAAGCCGCTCTCCGGCCGGGCTCGCGGCGAATTGCAGTCCTCCCACGCTTGCCCAGTCGTGCAGGACAGCCCGTGTCTTGCCGGAAGATACGTCGTAGACGTGAATGGTAGACGTACCTCGATCCTCTGATAGCTCGTAGTGGCGCACGGTGAACGCCACCAAGCGACCATCGGCCGAAACCGTCGACCCGCCCACGCGCCCTAGCTTCCAGAGCAATTCGGGCGTCATCGCCGTCTCGGCGCCGAGCGCCCGGGGGGCGGCAGCCGCCGCGACGAATGACAACAGGACGCCCATCAGGGCAAGACGCTTGGACATGGCGATCGCTCTCCTCACTGAGAATGGTGACGTAGACAGGCGCCGCGGATTGCTCCGGGATCAGAAGATCCGCGCTAGACAGGCTGGGCCGATTTGCGCTGGCGGGCGCCCATCCTAACGAGGGTCGTTGAGGGCGTGCCGAGAACCGGTTCTTTTCCACCGCGGCCCGGGCTGTGGGGCCGGGTCGTACCTCGTGCTTACCCGCTGGTCAATCCTGCGCAGCCCCGGCGCGGCGACCTTACCAGCCTGCGTCATCGTCCGGGATTGGGTGCAGAGCCCGATCGATCGGGATCGAATCCAGGGGGCGGCAGGGTCAGGAGTGGCTCAGTTTTCGAGCGCGCCGCCGCCGGATGATGTAGGGCAAGAGCCAGAGATAGACTCCGGTAAGCCACAACCCGACCATGATCAGGCCCGCCGGAAGGAAGAGCCATAGCTTGACTGCATCGGCGAAGAACGAACCGTCGTGGATGCTCTCTATCAGGTCGGATCGGCGGTATGCAACCTGAAGGACCTCGCCTGTGGTGGTGTCGACCTGGATCTCCCAGTTGTTCACAGCGCGGACCTTGACCATTCCCCGGCCGGGGCGCAGGTCGAGTCGATCGATGTCGGCCCAGCTCCTGATATCGCTCTCCGGAACGCTACTTGCGATCTCGAGCACGCGCTCTAACGAGAGGGTCGGGTGGTCACCCGTTCCGCTCTGCGTCGAGGGTTGGACCCACGCGACATCCTTCTTGAGCTGCAGGATCACACCTGTGACCAGGATCACGATCACGGGCAGGGCCGTCAGGCCTGCTCCCAACCGGTGCAGCTTTCGGGAAAGCTTGGGTAGCTTCATTGGTGGCGCGATGGCGAGGGCGGAACGGTGAGGCGTGAGTCGACGGAGGTATCCGTGAGCGACTCGAGGAAGTGGATCAGATCGTCGTGTTCCTGCTCGCTGAGATGGAGTGGCGTCAGGACCCTCTCGGGGGTGTCGCTGACATTCGAATAGTGCTCGAGGACGCTGCTCAGTGTAGGCATCTGTCCCTGGTGCATGTACGGCGCTGTCACGGCGACATTGCGTAGCGAGGGCGTCTTGAATTCGGCCCCGCTACCGTGGGCGTGGTTGGGCAGAAAGGCAATGCGCTCCCGACCCAGGCCCTCCGGGTCGTCCGACCATTGGCCCATTCCATTGAATGGATCCTCCTTCACCTGTTTCAGGCCCTCCCTCCGGCCGAGGTCCGTCATTCGTACCGCGCCGGATGGGGGGATCCCGATGTCGTGAAACTCCCGATCGCTGAGGGTCGGTCCCTGGTGGCAGATGTGACAGCGCGCCCGCCCGACGAAGAGCTGGAGGCCACGCTGCGCCGAAATATCCAGGGCGGCCAGCTTGTCCGGATCCCCGGTGCGTAACCCCTCGACGAAACTATCGAACTCCGAGGCGCTGGCGACAAGCTGTCGCTCGAAGGCCGCGATCGACTTGCCGAGGTTGACGAATATCCGCGTCACCCGCTCCTGGTCGGCCTCCTGCATCGCATCCCATGCGCGCTGATGCGGATGGATGAAATGGGCGCCCGCCCGATGCCGATGCTCGGGCGCCAGACCGGCATCCTGCTTACTACGGGCCAGGTCCTCGATCCAGGCCATCTCAGTTTCGGACACCGGCCGCCCAATGGCCGGAAAGCGCTCACGGTCGCCCAGATCGGGCATCGGCCCGAAGATCTCCTCATACGCACCTCGCAGGTCAGGGTCGTCGTGAATCGTGTGGGCGATCTGCAAGCGTGAGCTGGCGTGCTCGAGTGGATGCTCGAGCGGAGTCAAGGCCTGGGCCCAGAGCGAGTCAGCCCTGCCGTCCCAGAAGAGCCAACGATTGTGCGCGACATTCAACAGGCTGGGAGCGTGCCGGTTGAGAGTGATAACGCCCTCCGAGAGTGCCTTGCCATCGGCCCATGCCAGTTCCGGGTCGTGGCAACTGCTGCAAGCCGTCGACCGACTCTTGGACAGTCGCGTGTCAAAGAAGAGCTGCTGACCGAGGCGCGCTGCGTGCGCGTTCGCATGGACGGAATTCGTGGGGTCGTCAGGAGGCGGCGGAAGGGGTGACATGCTCAGGATGCGATCGAGCTCGAGCGCGCTGAACTGGACGCCCTGCTCGCGGGTTGCCGGTCCAGAGTCCGGCCCCGAGACGGAGCCCGTTTCCTTCGCCTGGCAAGCGCAGAGCGCCGCCAGCGTCATGACCCAGACCGTCCTCATTCGAGTGTCAACTCGAAGTCGGCCGTCTCGGCGATGCCGTCCTTTACGACGTCGACGAAAATTTGCCAGTGGCCCGTCATGTGTAGCAGCATGCCCTCGACCCGGTAGATGCCGGGTGCGATCTCGTGGGCGCGCGGCTCGCGCAACATACCGTGGTTGTGCTCCGGCATGGAGGCCTGCACGAAGATCTGGGCACCGCTGACCCGCGCTTCCGGGTCCGCGGCCGGAGAGATGACGACCTGCAGGGAAAAGGGCTCGTTGAGCGGGATGGGCTGTCCGATCGCCTGCCAGGAAATCTGGTAGGTCCCGGCCCGGCTGCGGTTGCTGAATTGCCGAGCTGCCACGGGGCCGGATTGTGCGGCCGCGTCGGTCGCGGGCGGACGAAGGTCGACCGGCCGTGGGGGATCCTGCTTGGTGCTCGTACTGCCGCAGCCCGCTGTCCAGGCCAGGCAGGCACAGGCGAGCGGCAAGGCCACGGCAGCGCGGTATCGTCGGAGACAGGAGGGCATTTTCCGGGAGGGTCGCATGGGAGTCACACCCTGAAGATCGGCGCAGTTTGGTTCGAGCTTCTGAGAATCCCCACAAGAAATTGGGGCCTCAGCACAAGTGCGCGGGTCTGCGGCGATCGAGGGCCTCAGAAGGCCATCCCGATCGAAAAATGGACGACGTAGGTTGGATCCCCATCGGAGCGGTCCGGGTTGAAGCCCACGTCCAGACGCACGGGCCCGATCGGTAGTAGATAGCGCAGGCCCAGGCCAACCCCGTACTGGATGTCCGCAAAGTCGAAATAGTCCTCGTGGCGCGGGGTCACATTGCCGGCGTCGACGAATACTGCACCTTGGAATCGGGCACTCAGCGGTTGGCGGACCTCGAGGTTGGCCGTCGCATAGCTCTCACCTCCCAGCGCATTGCCGCCGGCGTCCTTCGGACCCAGCTCGCCGAACCTGAAGGAACGCACCGTGCTCTGCCCACCATTGAAGTATCTCTCCTGCAGCGGGATCGTGGCTCCGGACTCGACCGGCTGGATCACGCCGGTGCGGAAGGAGCCGGCGAGCACGGTCTGACCAATCGGTTGGCCGAATGTGCTCAGGCGCAGGGACGTGCGCAGGAAATTGAGTTCGGAACCCATGGACTCATCCCCAAATTCGACAGCGGCTTCGTTAAACCAACCATCTTCAGGCAGGAAGAAGTTCCCGCGCGAATCGAAACTCTGAGTTGCCTGGACCGACGCAATGTTTATCTGATCCTGGGCTGCCTGGATATCCGCGTCAACGACAGTCACATCGCTCGCCTTTGAGCGCCTGAACTGGTACCCGAAGGATGTGCTGTGCTGGTCGTTCCAATCCCGGGTCCAGAAGACGCCGGCACTCTGACTCTCGTCCGTGAAAGAAGGCAGCTCCCGACGGTCGTAGCGAAACGCGAGATCGGCGCTGAACTTCGACCCCAGGAACCATGGGTCCGTCAAGGTCACGGCCCCGCGTTGAGCCCGGTCTCCAAGCGTCGTTTCGACCCGCAGTAATCGGCCAGTGCCCCAGAGGTTTTTCTGCCGGAAGCCAAGCCGCAATCGGAGCCTCTCGTAGGATCCGTAGCTCGGCTCCACGAATACCTCGCCCGTCGGTGCCTCGACTAGCTCAACGAGCAGGTTGCGTTCAACGCTCTCGGTCTCCTCGAGCTCTATCGAGACTCTCTTGAACAGGCCTGTCCCATACAAACTGCGCACACTCTCGCGGACTGCCTCGCTGCTGTATACGTCACCAGATCGCATGGTCACCCGCGAGTGAAGGAAGCCGGCGCGGGTGTGCAGTCCGTCGGTAAAGACCACCTGGGCGATCCGGACAACTGGCCCGGAGGTGATCTCGTATTTCAGATCTACCCTGGCTTCGTTGTCCCGGAGGTTCTTGCTATACGCGACGGCCGCGTCCGCATGGCCTGCCGAGGCCAGTGCTTCTAGCAACAGGCCGCGCAACTCGAATCCGGTGCGGGCGCGCCAGACGCGGTCATTGAGGTCGGCCGCCTGCTGCGCCCTGCCCCGATAGGCGGAGAGCTGTTCAGCAGGTAGGTCACTGGAGACAACGTCGACCTTGTCGATCCGGTAGCGGGAGCCCTCATTTACCGTGGCCACGATCGAGGCCGCCGTGCGGTCCTCGTCAAAACCAACGCTCGTCAGCTCGATCGTCGCATTCAGATAGCCGAACTCGAGGTACTCGCGCTCCATCGCGACCAGCGCCGAGCGGACATCGCGCTCGACGAAGTAGGGCCTTGATCTTCCTATCGTCGATGTCCGTTTGCTCGTCAGGTTGTTATCGAAATTTGCCCGGGTCAGGTGCTTCATGCCCACGAAACGCACTTCCTGGAGCAGGGTGCGTGGGCCTTCGTCGATCATGAAGCGTACTTCGTCGGGAACGGGATCACCGGAGATTGCATAGGTGACCGAGGTGAAGGGAAAACCCAGGGCGCGGTATCCGATCTCCAGGTCGTAGGCAGCGTCGTCGATGTACGCACTCTTGTGCCCCGAACGGTCGAAGTCATCGAGGCTGAGCTTGATCATGCGCCTCAACGGACTCTTCGAAACTGAAACGTCACCCTCGAATGTAACCTCGTACGGCGGAGCGTCCGGTGCGGAGAACTGTGGCGCCGCCCGGCAAGCGGATAGTGTCGGCAATGCGGCGCCAAGGCAGAGGGCTATGAACGCTAGGGTCCTCATTGGAAGCGCAGCACGATCCGTAGCCCGAGGTTGTATTCCTCGTAGAGATCACGATCCGCAACCAGGTAAAAGGCGTCGCGCTCGCTCCAGACCGCTTCCTGCAGTCGGAATGAGGCCTCGGTGGTCTGGCTGCCAGACTTTGACACCTCGCGGCCCTGGATGATCTCGAGTCGATCAAGAATCGACGATGGGTCGTCGTCGAGTGAGCTGGATCGCATGCGTTGCAAGATGTCCTTGGCCAGGTACAGGGTGACAGACTGCGCGGCGCGTCGGCTTGCGCTGCGCCCACCATCGGCCGGCGGGGAACCGGTCAGGATGAGCAACAGTAGATCCGTGTGCGCCAGTGGGGGGGATGAGGAGAGCACTGCCTCGGGCGCGTCATAAGGGCCGGTGACATGCATCGAGACGTCGTATCCGGCAAGACGTGTCTCGCCGCGCATCTCGAGAGTCGGGATGAACGGGTTTTCACGTGAAAAAGTCATCCGTCCCGACTCGAAGGTCATCACGCCACCGGGCAGGATCAGACGCGTGTCGGCCATGCGAATCTCGCCTTGGGGGAGGGGCACCCCCGCCGTCCCGAGAATCTGCAACTGGATAGCCCACGAGCTCGACGCCACGTTTGTGGTCAGGAGGAGGGGGTCGACCGTGTCGATCTCGAGATCGAGCGTCATGTTCGAATACGGTGGTTCGCGCAGGGCCAGGAGCTGGAACCCGCGGGAGTTCGCGCGCACAGATCTGCCCGAGGCCAGGCTCGAAGCGCGAGGCAAGAGGTCGATCTCCTGAAGGATGCGCGAAGCGCGCAGCCCGAGCCTTCCGGATAGGTGCAGCTGGTCCAGTGGCCCCGCCAGATGCAGGTCGGTGTCGGCCCGGAGCCTGGCCGAGGGCGAGCGGAGCATCAGCAATTCCTCACCCTGGATGCGGAGATCGAGACGGACGGGTTTCTCAGCCCAGTTGACCTCGCCGCCCAGGGTCACCGGCGCCGCGCCCATCTCGGCGCGTACATCCACGAGCTCGACAGAGTGACCGTCGAAATGGAGTGTCGCGTTCAGTTGCTCGAGTGGGGGGGCGCCCTGGCTGAATTTAAGCGCGCCGTCCGCAAGGGACGCGTCGCCGTCGATGGTCGGGGCCGCGAGGGTTCCGCTGACCTTCAGGTCGGCTTCGAGGCGTCCGTCCAGGCGTCGGATCGTCTCGAGTGATCGCGTCGCATCGGCCAGGGACCCGATCTCGACCCGGGCATGGGCATCGATCGGCGCGACGCGCCAGGCATCGACAGCCTGGGCAGTATTGGCCAGGAAGCTGGAAAGATCGAGCCGGGCCTGCAGGTTGCCTCCACCCTCTACCTCGGCGAGACCCGGCAGATCGGCGCTCAGCGTCGCCTCGACCGAGTCTTCGAAGACGAGGTCAACTGTCAGGCTCGCGGGCGAGCGGAAGTATTCCGCGACGGCTGGCCCACTCAGGACCAGGTCGGTGCCCTCGCACCTGAAACTCCCCCGGAGCTCGTCGCGTTCGCCGGCCAGGTGAAGCTCCCCCCGCAGGCCACCCGCCAGGCTGCCGAGTTCTTCGGGGAGGGGGAGCTGCTCTGTCCAGCGTTGCGGCACATCGATGTTGCCGTCAATGCGCAGAGCTCCCGCCTGGATGAGCATCGGAGCACTCAGATCGATGGGTATGTCGGCGTCGAGCGACGCAAGCGAGGCTCCGTCGCTCTCGATGCGCAATGCTTCCAGGTGCAAGGATCCGTCACCCAGGCTGGCATCCCAGGTGGCGCGAAGTGATTCGAGCATTTCCGCCTGGTATATGCGGTCGATGCTACCGGTGCTCGTCAATCGAAGATCGCCGTCGACCGATTCGAATTCCAGCAGGCCATCGATACCAGCAAGGGAGACCGGCTGCGGCGCGAGGAACTCGGTCAGGTCCAGTGACTTCGCACTTGCCCGAGCGCGGGTAATGTCGGGCGTTCGGCTTGCTTCAAATGTCACGGAACCGGCGCTGCCAGCAAGCTGAGCCTCTCCGCACGATATCCCTGGACCGTCAACCTGTATCGTGACGGGTTGCGAAAGCGCCAGCTTTGAACCCCCACGTTCCAGTGAGAGCGTGTCAAGGGAGATGGCGATCGGGCTTCCAGCTTCAGCGCCGTAGGTGCCAGCGCCGCTCGCCACCAGAACTGCCCAGGGACTACTCAGGCCGAGCTGCTCGACCTCGACCGACCCCGACGCGAATTGCGCCTTCAACATTAAGGTCTCGAGCGGGTGGCCGCCGATGCTCGTCGCCGGAGCATCCAGCTCGACATTGCCCGAAGGTATGCGCCACGGACCATCGAGATCGGCACGCAGCCGGGCCGGCGCCACCAGCTTCAGGTCGAACTCGGGCGACAGGCCGAGTGGTTCCAGGTCGACGATCCGTGCCTCCAGGGTGAAGTTCTCGAATCGCCCCGAGTCCGCCCGGTAGGCGCCGGATGCGTCGAGCGTTCCCATGTCACCCACGCAGTGCAGTAGCTCGAGCTGGAAAGATCTGTTCCTGGCCTGGGCACGGAGCTCGACCACGCCTAGTGGCAGGCCGGCGGCATTCACGGCCTGGCCTGTGACGGCGAACTCCCCCTCGGGGCTGGCGAGGGTGCCGCTCAAGGTGAGGTGACCCTCGAGGCTACCGCTAGAATTGCTCGTCCCGAGGATCGGGTCGAGCTGTCCAAGGTCCGCGATGTCGACCGCGGCCTCGACCTGGAGCGCACGCTGGTCGAGCTCCGATGTCGCCAGATCCACGGAAGCGGTCTCGATCTGGATGCTGCCACCGGGGACCGTCAGCTGGCCACCTTCCAGGGTGATGCGTCCGTCCTCGATCCGACCGCGCCCCTCGATGTGGTGCTGCGGGATCTTCTCTCTGGCGCCCAACGGCAGGCGCGAGAGGTCGCGCAGCACAAAGGTCAGCGCGCCGTGGCTGGTCACCAGGGTTTGCCCCAGGTCTCCGGCTTGCAGCGGGATCTGCAGGTCCGTCACCTGAACCTCATTCGCCTCGCCCTGGTTTGCATTCAGCTCGCCCACTCGCAGCGCGCCAGCTTCGAGGCTCGCATTGAAGGCCAATCTGTCGACCGCAGTCTCTCGAAATGAGATCCGCTGGACATCCATCTCGGCTGATGCCCGGGCATTCAGCGGATCATCGAGATCCAGTGCGAAGTCGACGCTTCCGTCGAGCCTTGCTCCGAGCGAATTGATGGGGGCCGGGAGCAAGTGCATCCAGTCGGCCAGGTCTGCCCGTTCGATGTGCAATGAGCCGGTCAGTTCTCGTTCTACAAGGCTGCCCTCGCTCCGCAACTGGCCGTCGGCGAGGGATGCGTCCCAGTCGAGCCGGCCCCCGGTCAACCTGGACCAATCCAAGGTCGAGGGCCCGATGATCCCGTGGGACCCTGCTCGAAGTTCTTCGATGCGCAGCTGTTCGGGCGACAGGGAGAGGGAGAGCTGCACCGGGCCGTCCCAGCGGCTGTCCGCTTGCGAGAGGTGGGCCCGAGGCGAGAGAGCCATCAGCTCACGCGCCGTGGGTGTTCCCGTCGAGTCGATCTCCAGTTGCTCGAATCCAACCAGCAGATCGGGCTGTAGACGCAGATCGAGCGCGAGGCCGCGCGCCTGGATTGCCGGAAAAGAAGCGGGCGCCGTCGGCCAGGCGGTCACGCCTGGCTCCTTCACGGGAGCCACTGCGGTCAGGTCGATGCTCGCGTGCCCCCCCTCCAGGGCGACGCTTGAAATCCCGGTCAGGTCCCGCCGAAGAAGGAGGGTCCACAGGCTGAACCTCAACTCGAGCCGGTCGATCGAGGCCTCGCGCAGCTGTCCGGATCCGCCGCTGATCCGCACCCCGCGCACACCCAGCTTGCCGATCCAGTCGCTGTCTATATCTTCCAGCGCGACCTGCATCCCATCATCGCTCGATGCGATGGTCGCCACCAACCGGGCCAGTCCGGGGTGAATCAGGGGCTCGCGCAGCAGGTAGATCCCCACGAGAAACAGCACGCCCAGGCCGGCTCTGCGCCACCAGCGCCTGGGCCGTCGTCTCGGGGTTCGTTCTGCCTGCGATTCTTCTCGTGCGACTGCCACGAACGGAGACGAGCTGGACCGATTCGGGTGATATTTGGGAGCGCCGGGAGGGATGATACCACGCGTATTCCCACTATTTGAGGCCCTGGGCCCCAGGGGCTCAAGAAATGGTCGGAATTGGTCGAGCCATACAGGTCGCTCGACCGCGCTGTTTGCACGTATCTCCGTACCAGCACCAGATTCATGACCTTGCGCATCCGAAAGCTGTCCCGTCCGGGGCTACAACTGAGACTTGTCGGTGCGTTTCTGGGGATGGCCTCCCTCGGGCTCTTGCTCCAGTTCCTGTTGCTGGGCGGGCGATTGACGAGCATCCTGGCGAAACTGCCGCGATACGGTGGCGACATTGCGCAGGATGTTCCGTCGATGCTGTTGTCAGTGTTGCTGGTCTCGGCAATCGTCGTGTTACCGCTCATTTTCGCCTTGGGCGTGGTCATGACCCACAAGATCGCTGGCCCGGTGTATCGCTTCGAGGAATACCTCGGCCAGATTGCTCGCGGTGAGAAAGTAGGCCCCTGTCGCATTCGCAAGGGCGATGAGTTGCAGGAACTCTGCAACCGACTGAACTCCGCCATCGCACGCTTGCGCAGCGAGGCGCAGCAGCGCGAGGGTTTCAGTTCACCGAACGATGTCGATCTGGCGGGGACTGTCTCCGCGCCACTTCCGAGTGGTGACGCCAGCATGGATGCAAAGGATGCCGCCAGATCCAGCCTGGTCGATCAGAGCGCTAGCAAGGGCGATGGGTCGCCTGCCGATCACTCGGCCTGAATCGACAGTCCGCCGGAGGCGCGCAGCTCGATCCGGTAGCGGCGCCCGGGGCGCATTTCGGTGAACGGCGCCTCGCCGTGAATAGCGCGCACGCCCTTTTCCCGCGCCATGACGGGATCGTTGGCGTAGTCCCAGAAGTCATCCCATAGCTTGGTGTAGAGCGGGCTGGGCAGGTTGTCGCCCAGATAGGGCAGCGGGCGTGTCCCGGTCTTGTCGAGCTCCGTGCCCTCGTTCGGCTTCTGGTTGTCGCCGAAGACGCGCTTGAAGATGCAAACGGAGGTTCCCCGCAGGAGATCACCCGCCTCGACAAAACGGTCGTCGAATTTCATCACAAGGGCCTCGATGTAGACGCGGCTGCCCTGGACAACGATTTCACGCGGATCCCCGAGCGGCTCTCCTTCGGGGCTGAGTTCGATGAAACGCAGGTGGGTCTCGAGCAACTCAGGGTTGTCGCCAGAGGGTACTTGCTCGATCACCTCGATCTGGGCCACCCGGTGATCGATCTTGGACAGCCAGAGGGCCATCTCGAGCTTCGCGATCTCGGCGTCGCGCTCGCTGACATCCTCCGTCAGGGTCTCTATCTGCTGGTCGCGTTCGGCGAGCTGGAGCTCATGCTGCTGAACCTTCTCACGGAAGAAGTAGGTCCACCAGCCTCCGATAGCGACCAGTCCGCCGAGCAATACGGTTCGCAGGAATAATTGCAATACAGTCTCCTGGGGGGCCGGGTCAGGTGCAACCGGGCTGGCATCTAGCCTAGTAGCGAGTCAGTTCCCCTACGAGATGACCTGGCGGATTATTGCAGGATCTCCCTGAAATCGGTGATCAGCCGCTCCAGCTCCGGCCGTTGTTCGACCCGGCGGGTGAATACAAGTCGATCCTCGGCCGTCTTCAATCGTCGATAGCCAAACAGGTGGAAGACGTCGCTGGGACACCAGGCCGCAATCTGGCGGTCCACCTCCAGGAAGTCCGATTCTCCGGTGCGCTTGGAAATACCCGGGAGCCAGGCGATCACACGACTGAGTCGCATCCGCCGCAACAGGCCCGATAGGCGCACCCAGAAGGGCCGGATGCGGCGCCCGATAAAGAACCCGTCGCTGCCCTGCCCCTGGTAGCGTGGCATGATCACCATGCCAGCGTCGGCGCTTCGAACCTCGCGCCGCTCGGGGCTCTTTGCTGGTCCAGCGTGGGCGAGTAGTTCACCCGCGTCAACGCTCTGGAAATTCTGGAATCCGGGCAACATCGTGAACTCATCGCCAGGTTGAATCGCCTCGCGGTGCTGGATGTCGACCACGGCCGGTTGGCCCTCCGCCGCCATATCCAGGCGCTCCTGATATTCCGCGAGGTCCGGTATGTCGGCCTCCGACATCAGACCCGCACGCGCCAGGGTGATCCAGATGGCCGCTTCATGATTGCCGGCCGTCGCCGGAGCATCGTGCTGCCCGCCCTCGAGGCCGACGGTCGCGCAGCCGTAGTTCCCCAGGAAGTCCAGCATGGTCCCCTCGAGATTCTCCTCCAGACCGAGGATCACGGGCACGTTCATGGCGAACGCGACGCGCCGGTTGCGAAGGGTGTCGCTGATGATCGTGAAGGGCGAACCGAGGGCGGAGGTCGTGTGCAGGTCGAGCAGGATCACGTCCTCCGGACCTTTCTCCACCTCACTCAGCAAGACCTCGATGATCTCTCGCACCTGGCCGGACTCGTGGCATGGATCAGACCCATCGAGGCGCTCGAGGTGCTCGGCCGTCCAGAGACGGTTCAGGTCCTGGTCGATGTACCGGACCTTCTCTTCGAGGGCACGCAGATTGCCGGCGATGCCAACGACCCTTCCGCGGATCGCCGGGCGTCGCTGTCGCAGGGATTCGAAGACCCGCTGGACGGCGATCACGCCCGCCGGCTCGTTTCCGTGGATACCAGCGATCAAGACCAGCAGGGGCCCGGGCTGGGAGCCATAGCTGCCTAGAATTCGGTCGACGCGCTCGCTGCCGGCGCTTGGGAGGCTGGGGTCAGTAGTAGGCATACGTTGGAAGCCCCGGACGGTGGCCCGGTCGGCGACTATTCTAACGCTCGGCCGGGCGAGGGGGGCAGCTTGTGTGAATCCTGTTTCAAGGTCGGCATTCGGACCCCCGGCATCCATCCGTCAATGTCCGTAGGCCCGGGTGCTCCCGGGGAGGGGCGTGGGGCCGGGAGGAGCCCAGGCCCATGGCGCCGCTCGATGGCCACTCCCGAGCCAGGCAGTGGAGTTGCGGGCGGCGCGATGCTCAGCCCATGGATCTCAGAAAGCGTGCCACCTCGCGCTGTACCTCGAGCGAGTGGACCACGATCAGCTGTCCGTTCTCGGCCTCGATGCCGATGCCCTTCTGGTCCCAGGTCAAGGGCTCGATGTTCTCGCGCACCAGGGTCATTAGCTCGTCCTCCGTGATCCTGGTGACCTGTTCGGACCCGCCGAAGACTGATTCCGCATCATCGTCGCCGAGCAGGTGTAGCTGACCTATGCGCGGACCCGAAAAGTCCGTCCTCGGGTAGACGATGTCGCGGATGTCGTGCGCGTGGATGACAACTGCCTCGCGGGCGTCCGCCTTGTCGGTGAAGAGGATCGCATCATGGCGAATGACCCATCCGACATGGTCGTCGGTCATGCTGGCGATCAGGTTCAGCAGTCGCCTGGCGCCCAGCTCATGCTCGAGGTCGAAATCGAAAACGATTCCGGCGTCGAGCGCCGCGTCTTCAGCGCTCGGGTGCACGACGAGGGGTAGGCCTGTCAGGTCGCGTAGGGATCCGACGACCGCGGATAGGCTCTCCTCATCGGACATGGTGAAGCTGGGTACGGTCGTCTGCTCGAGCCGCGTGCGCAGGCTCGGGCGGCGCCCACGTGGAGTCCGATGAGCAGGCCGGCTCGCCCTCGGCCCATCGGCGGCCGAGGTTCGGAGGGCGGATCCGTGAGCCTCGTCGCGCCCGGCCGCTCGAGTGCTTTCAGGTGTCGGGAACAGGCGGAAGGCGGATTCCTCGGCGGAGACTTCCTTGGCATCAACCGGTTCGGGCGGTGTGTTCTGCGAGGTGTTGACGCACGAACTCACCAATCCGGCGACGAGCGCTGTGGTCAATACGATTCGGGATTCGGTTTTCATGGGCAGTCTCTCCGGGAGGGTGTGAATGCCAGGGCGCCAGGAATACCCAGCGCGAGTCCGGCGGTTTCCAGATACTGAGCGCACAGATTTCCAGGGCCATTCCCGATAGCGTAGCTCTCTGGATTCGGGTAATTTCGCGGCCAAGGCCGCCCAAGGAGCATGGAAACGCCGGAACACACGTCCTTCGCAAGGCGGCTCGCGCCGGCGGCCACCGTTTCATTATTGCTCACGGTGTGTATCCACGTCGTATGGGGCGACGTGGCGTTGGGACTCGCCGACGAAGGCTTCCTGTGGTACGGAATTCAGCGTGTGCTCGAAGGCCAGGTTCCCCTGCGCGACTTTCAGAGCTACGAGCCTGGACGTTACTACTGGGGCGCCGCCTGGGGGCTCTGGCGCGGGGACGGAGTGCTCGCGATGCGCGAGGCGATCGCCCTATTCCAGTGGCTTGGATTGACCTGTGGTCTGCTCGTCTGCCAGCGGCTATCGCGCCACCCCTTGGCCCTGCTACTGGCCGGCACGATCCTGGCGGCCTGGATGTTTCCACGCCACAAGGTATTCGAGTCGAGCATCTCCATGATGGCGGTCCTGGCGGCGGTGCGCTTGCTCGAGCAGCGCACGGTGCGTCAACACCTTCTGGCGGGCATCTTCTGCGGGTTGATGGGATGCATGGGGCGCAACCATGGGATCTACATCGCGTGCGGGTTCACGCTCCTGATCGCTTTCACGTGGTTTCGACTCGGGGATGGCGATCGCTGGAGGAAGCTCGGCGCCTGGTCAGCGGGCATCGTGGTCGGATTCTCCCCCGTGTTGCTCATGATGGTCCTGGTCCCCGGCTTCGGGGCCGCCCTGATCGAGAACGTGCTCTTTTTTGCAGAGCACGGCGCAAACCTGTCCAAGCCCTGGCCCTGGCTCTGGGCCCTCCCGTGGGCGCACCTGCCGGTGTACCAACGGATCGCGATCGGCATTGCATTCATGATTCCGCTGGTGGTCTACCCGCTTGGCCTCGTGATGGCCCTGCGCACCAGGCCGGCTCAGCTCGAGCGGCGTACCGTGTTGCTCGGGTCAGTCTTCATGGGCGTGTTCTACTTCCACCATGTCGTTGAGCTGTCCGCCACACGCCACCTTGCCCAGTGCATTCATCCCGGATTGCTCGCGCTACTCGCACTGCCATGGACGTTCTCAGGGGCGCGCAAATCGGATCGAATGAAGCCAGTGCTTGGGAGGTTTGGGGTCGTGCTCTGGTGCCTGCTCGGGCTCATGACCCTGGGCGTTGCCGAGGGCGCTCATCCGCTACTCAAGACGCCAAAGAATCGTACCGAGGGTGCCTTTGTTCAGCTCGATGTCGCGGGCGATGAGCTGCGCGTCGGCGCGAAGCCAGCCCAGCTCCTCGCCCTGGTCAAGCGGGTTGTCGAGCGACAGGTTCCGCCCGATGAATCCATCTTCATCGCGCCCTTCTACTCCACTCTGTACCCGTTTCTCGGGCGAACCTCTCCAGTCTGGCGCCTCTACTTCCTGTGGGAGGCCGATGACGAGACGCAGGACGAGATCATCGCCAACCTGACCGATGTCAACTGGGCGTTGATCATCGATGAGCCGCCGATCAAGCATCGTGCGGATCTCAAGTTTGACGCCACCCACGCCAGGGTCTGGGCCTACTTGAAGCGTGAGTTCGAGATCGTCGAGCCACGCGCCCTCTCGCCGCCGCGTTTCCTGTTCAAGCGGCGTAACTGATTCGCCGGCGGCCAGGGCGCTCAGCTAGCGAATATGCTGTCCATGCGCTCGACGATCTCGCGTACGCGCTCGTCTCCGCCGCCCTGGACTTCCGCGGATGCCCAGCCGCTGTATTCCATCTCGTCCAGCGCATCCATGACGGCAGCCCAATCGCAGTCGCCGTCGCCAAGTTTCACGTCGAATCCCTTCCAGAGACCCTCCGAGTTGCGCCGGCCGCGGCTGAAGTCCTTTATGTCCACGCGCAGCACGCGGTGAGCGAGGATTCGCGCCCACTGCTCTGGCCAGCCGTAGTTGACCACGTTGCCGATGTCGAGGTGCCAGCCGACTGCATCGCTGTTGAAGGCGTCGACGTAGCGCGCGGCCTCGAGAGGAGAGAGCAGGAAGTGACTCCAGCCGTTCTCGAAGGCGAGTTTGATGCCCATGCGCTGCGCATGGGGCAGGACCTTGCTGATCTCGAGTTGAGAGCGCTCCCAGGCCGCGTCGTACGCGATGTCCTTGCTGACGACCGCTGGGATGAGCGAGACGGTCTCGCCCCCGAATAACTTGCAGTCACTTATGGCAGTCTCGAGACCGAGCCGGCCGACCGCACGCACTTCCGGATCAGGATCCCCGAACTTGGCGGCCCAGCGAGCCGATCCAATGACGCCCGGGATCAGCAGGCCGGTCGCATCGCGGGCGTCGATCACCTCGTCGGCATCCAGGCCCGAAGGGCTCTCGAGCTCCACCCCGTCGAAGCCCAGATCCTTGAGCAGTCCGAACTTCTCCATCAGGGTGCCCTCGGATTCGAGCATCTCGAATTTCAGGCACTTCTTGAAGGCGCGCTTGCGCGGCTTGTTCGAAGGGGCCACCTGCCGAGCGATGCCGGTCGACGCGAGGGCGAGACACGCCGCCGCAGCGCGCAGGACGTCGCGTCGATCCATCGGGTTTCCTTCGGTCCGATGCGTGGGGCTCTTGGTCATGGGGCGTGGGTCGGTGCTGGGGCCCGGGGGGCCCCCGAGCGACTGGGTAGTTTACGCGCCCGGGCCCCAACTGTGAGAGCACTGCTCGCGGCAACCCGGTCGTGAGCCGGCCGTGAACTGCAAGAGAGCCCCCGGCCCATGGGCCGGGGGCTCTCCTGTATCCCGTGGATTCATGGCAGCCCGCAGCCAGGCTCGCCAGTGAGGGCTAGAAGAGGGTGCAGTTGTTCCAGTAATTCGCGATGGCGAACTTGTAGGTGACCGACTTCAGAGTCTCGGGACCCGGGTCAGCGTGGACCGCGTCACGGTACATGCTGATGATCTCGTCGACCGTGAACGGATAGTCCATGCCCGAGTCAGCGTTGGCCAGGGCCGCTGCCGTGTGTCGGTTGAGTGCACGGCGCCACCAGTAGCGGCCACCGCGGAACCACAGGGCGTCCATCAGGTCATGGTGGTCCCGCATGCCGGTGCGCCAGCGGGGCAGTCCCATCAGACTGTTGAAACGGGTCCAGGAATGAATGTCCTTGGTCATGCTGTTGCCATGCCCTCCACCCCAACGGTGGCCGTTGAGAGCCCAGAGCCAGGGGCTACAGCCTTCGTCGCCATTGCTGTCCTCAGTCGTGAGCTCGAGGCTCGCGGTGACCCATGTGACGGATGCCACGCCGGCGCCGGCCTTGCTGCCGAATACCGAGTCACGGGAGACGGGTCGAATCGAGACGCTCGTGGCCCCGGCCGGCACGGTGAGGGCGTGCGTGTAGGTGTCCCACTCGGCGCCATCCAGATCACCGATCACGTCGAGCAGCTCGTCGCTCATGACGCCGTCGATGTAGATCTCGATCACGCTGGAGCGGAAATAGGAGACGTGGCCGAGCATGATACCCAGCTCCGCGTCCCGGTCCTCGGTGTGTGAATCGAAGGAAAAGGTCTGCAGGTCTGTATCGTCGAGCGGGGCCGCGAAATCCTCGTAGGCGTAGTCGTTGCCATCGCGCAGCTCAATGCTGGTAGTGTCCTCGGAGCCATCGTCGATGATGATCGCCAGGCCCAGTCCATCGTTGAGCTTGCCGAAGTCGAAACCGTCGATGAAGAGTGAGTTTTCACCGGCAGCCAGCAGGCCCAGGCTGGTGATGTCCGCACGATAGGTCGACGTGTAGTTGTTATGGATGATATGGGTTGCACCTCCGATGCGAAGACCTTCTACGGGCAGGCCCTCGATCGTGATGTGGTCCGTATCGCCGTGTTCGCTGGCCGTTACGGCAAGCCCTTCCCAGTAGGCGATCACCTGGACGACGCTGGCGCCGGCCGGGATCGATACGTCGAGCAGGCCCGCTTGATCATTGACCAGGCCCACGCCGGCAAGAATCAAGTCGGTGCCTTCGGATATCGCGATTGACGGAATGCCGAGGCCTTCGGTGCCATCCGCCCAGCTCGGTGCCGCAGCGACGGTGGATGCGATCGCAGCCAAGGCTGCTTTTGAAAACCGGTGAAGTCGATTGGTAGTAGACATGGATTCTGCCCTGACGGAATAGTTTTCCGGATCTGCCTTGCGGAAGTCGTTGCCCCGCGCATACGCCCGTGTGCCCCCCGGCAAGCGTTGCGTACAAGCCCTCGAATCAATCCTATTCCACGGATCCGCACGGGGTCGGGAGTTGGCGCCAATTCCCGGGCAGGGCCCAGCAGTCTTCCGTCCTGACGCCGTCGTGGGCGGAGGTGAGGCTCGGGAGCCTTGGAGCTACCGAGTCCAGGCAGAGCAGCTCAGAATCGTTCCAGGCGCAAGTCGGGGGTAACCCGGCGCATGCCGTCTCGGTGCTTCTCCCCGAAGTGGGACATTCTTTCCGGGTGCACGCAGGCGGACAGGATTTCGAGCGATTCCACCAGGCGTGGACCCGGTCGGTTGAAGTAGGCGTTTCCGTCCGCGAGGAAGACGCGCCCATTGGATACCGCCGACCATGTTCCCCACGGCAACAGGTCCGCCAGCAGTGCCAGCTCTTCTTCCGTTCGATCCAGGCCAAATCCACATGGCTTGATCAGCACGACATCCGGGTCCAGCGCCATGAGCTGCTCGAGGTCCAGGGTAGGCGCATGTTGTCCTGGCTTCGTTACCAAGGCCATTCCACCCGCCAGCTCGACGAGCTCTGGCATCCAGGTTCCCCCGATCATGACCGGGTCGATCCACTCGATGGTCAGCACGCTTGGACGCTCGCCGATCCGGGCAGTCTCCGCTCCGATTGCCGCCACGCGCGCTTCAAATTGCCCGGCAGCCCGTTCGGCTGCCTCGGTCCTTCCCAGCGCCGCGCCGACCCGGCGCAGATCACTCCATACATCCGCCAGGCGTGTGGGGCGGCAGCTCAGTACCTGGGTGTCCGGAAATCCGGTCTGTTCCAGCGCGCGCTGGACGTCGCTCAAGGACACTGCGCACACATCACACAGGTCCTGAGTCACGATCACGCTTGGTCGCACCTCGCGCAGTCGTTCGAGCTCGATGTCATATACGGCCAGGGCATCCTTCAGGACCTGGCGCACAGATCGATCGATCGCACCACTCGCCCGGGGGAAGTTGGCCTTGGTCCGGGTCAGTACGGGCAGGGCCTCTACACCTGCGGGAAAGTCGCACTCATGGGATACGCCAACCAGGTTCTCGCGGCCGCCGACTGCACAGACCAGCTCCGTGGCGGAGGGCAAGAGGGAGGCGACGCGCATCGATCCCTCAGGCGTCGTCGTGAGTTGCGCTCGGGTCCGCTGTGTCGGCCCGGTGTTTGCGTCCGGCCGCCCTGCGACTCGAGAGTTTGGCGAGGGCGCCTTCACCTGGTGGTCGTTCGCGGGGCGGGCCGCTCGAGAGCAATACGGCGATGGGATGGGTGCTCTCCTGGCTGGCGAGGACGATCTGGGCTGCCGCCGTCAATGGCACGGCCAAGAATGTGCCGATCACACCCCAGATGGCCGCCCAGACGACGACCGAAATGATGATGACGAGTGGAGAGAGATTCAGCTCGCGGCCCAGGATGCGTGGCTCGAGGATGCTGCCGAGGAACACGTTCACCGAAAGGTAGGTGAAGAAGATGATCAGAAGCCGGTTCCACGAGGACCCGTCGGCGAGGGCGGTGATGACGGGCAGGATGCCGGCCGTGATACTCCCGAAGGTCGGGATGTAGTTGAGCAGGAAGGTCAGGAATCCGAACAGCAGGGCGAATGGAATGTCCAGAGCGACCAGAACGGCGTAGCAGAGGGAGCCTGTCACGAACGAGATCAGGGTCTTCACGCCCAGATAGCGCTGGATTCCCTTGCCGATGGTGTCGAGCACCCGCGCAGCGTCCTCTCGCCGGCTTCCGGCCACCGACAGGATCTTCCTTCGGAAGACGGTCTGTTCCGCGAAGATGAACAGCATGTAGATCACGACGAGCAGCAGGCCCTTCGTGAAGTCAAACCCGCCACCGATCAGGCCGGTCGCGAGCCCGGACAGGTCGATGTCGTCCAGGGCCTCCGAGAGGTAGGTAGCCAGGGGCGGGGGCAGCGACGATTCCATCATCCGGTCCCGCGCGCTCTCCGTGATGGCTCGCCAGCCGGCCGCTGCGGCAGTTGCCGAAGCTCCCTTGTCGGAGAGTGGGTCCAGCTGCTCGGCGGGCACGGACCCGGGCGCACGCGCGAGGAAGGCGTTGATGTTGGCTTGCAGGAGAAGCCCGACCCGCGCGAGGCCGAAGAAGATCAGGGTGACCATCAGGACGACGGTCAGGACGGGGGGGATCTTCCAGCGTGCCAGGCCCGAGACGACCGGCTGCAGCATGCTGGCAAGCAAGAGCGCGATCACCAGCGGTTGCAGGACGGCGGCCCCAACGTGGAGAACCCATCCGACCAGGATGGTCGTCAGGATGCCGAGCAGAAAAGTGTTTGCGCGGTTGTTGCTCGTCACCGCCGGAGTTTAGGACGTTCGCCGTGAAACGCCACGTTCAGCCTGGTTCGGAGGGGCTCTTTCCGCGAGCCCGGGCAGTGCACGGGGGCCTCAGGGGTGCTCGCCCGGGGCGAAGAGCGCGGTCGGCGTGGGGCGCGCCGACGGAAGTGGCGCGGCGGGTTCCTCGAGACCGATGGCGGGCTCGACCGGCGGCTCGATCTCCGCAACCGGCTCAGGCTCGGGCGCCGGCGCGGGCTCCTGGGCAGGCTCATCTGGCGCGACCGCCGGAGCCAGGGCCTCCGCAGCCTCCAGTGCCGTGGCGAGAGTCTGGGCGACGGACTGCAGCGTATCGATGCCCGCCAGCGCGGCGTGCGCCATGAGTGGTTCCATCGATCTTTCGGAGCAGGCGTGCAGCAGGCGGCCCTTGACATCGGTCGCTTGAACTTCGAATTGGTAACGCTCCTGGGCTCGCTGCAGGGGCGTCGTCTCTGGCGCGCAGCCCCGCTCGACGAAGTGCAAGAAGCTCCACCGCAGCTGGAGTACCCGTGCGCGCAGGGCCGAATTCGGGATCAGGGCGGGCTGCAGGTCCGGTCGCCGCAAATTGTCCATCTGCCGGCAGGTCTCCAGATAGGCGGTGCCAGCCCCAGGCGCCCACTCGCAGACTCGACGGAGCTCCGCTGGCGCTTCTCCGGCGAGGATCTCACGCGATGCATGGGTCACGTTCAACGCTCGTTCATTGACCGTCTGGATGTCACGCGTCGCACGGAAGTCAGACACCTGCTCTTCCCCGAGCACCCGTCGCGCGAGGGTGGCAGCGGTCCTGCGCATCGCGTTGAGCTCTTGACGCAGGCATTCCAGCGTCACCGTCGGAAGCACGAGGGTATTCGGATCCTGGATCGGGGAATGTGCGGCGCTCGAGTCGAGCAGGCCCAGGCGGCTCTCGAGAATCCGGATCCCGGGCTGCGCCAGGGGGATGGCAACGAGAGTCGATCCGACCAGGGCGAGCGTGGTCCAGACCGTGAGGAGCCAGATGGGTTGATCGAATGGAGGCGGTGGATCGCCAAGTAGGGGGAGACCGAGGGCCAGGGACAGTATCGTCAACCCGGCGACCAGCACCTGGAAGACCACCATGCACAGGCCCGCACGCCGGGCCTGGGCGTTGCCGTCCCGCCTCCAGGCGGGCAGGGTGACGCCCAGGGATCCAAGCCCTGCGCCGATGAACAGGGCGATGCCGGTCGTTATATTGAGGGAACCGTGGTCCGCCGCGTAGAGCGTCGTCACGAGGACGGCTCCAGGGGAGCGCAGAAGGGCGGCTCCCGCGGCGCCCAGGAGAATGGCGAGGGTCAGTCGCAGGGGCATCGCGACTCCCCACGCGTCAATGCGGACACCCTCGATGCCCGAGAACCCTCGCTCGAGCTCCAGTAGTCCGAGCAGGCACGCGCCGAGCCCGAGCGCCACCCAGTAGTAGCTACGGGTGCGCGGCAGAACGGAGTAGACCAGGCCGCCGATCCCAAGGAGGGACCATGCCAGGGGCTCGAGCGTTTCGGACGCACTCTGAACTCCGAGGGCCAACCACGCGCTGAAGCACAGGGCCATGCAGGAACCGATGACCTGCCAGAGTGTTCGTTCGAGCGGACGGCCCACGCGCTGGACCGTGCCCAGGGTGGCCCGTGAACTCCACGCTCCCGTCGGGGCTGCCAGTGCAGTCGTCAGCCCGATCAGGAATGGGGCCCCGCGCCAGGACATGCGGCGCAGCCGGTTGGAGATCCACTCCCAGGTGCGGGGCCGACTCGCACGCAGCCCGGTTGTGATCCAGTGCTGTCCGGCGATGAACAACCCCAACGCGCCCACGATACTTGCAGCGGGTATCCAGATGGACATCCGGTCTCTCCTTCCAATGGGCCGCCGACGGGCGGTCTATCTCAGCCTCGGATGGTCGACGCGCCCCAGCCGGCACGCTGCACCAAAGGCCTATTCGGATGGCGTCCGGGCCGGTCTTGAATCCTTCGCCCGGTTCGTATCGGACCGCCGGGATCGGTCAGCCTAGCTCGCTCTGAAGCCAGGCCCGGGCGGTTCGCCAGCCCCGTTCAATGGTGCGCACACTGACTTCGAGGGCCTCGGCGACCTCCTCGTGGGTCAGGCCGCCGAAGAAATGCAGCTCGGCGATCTTCCCGAGCTGCTCGTCCCGTGCTGCCAGCCGCTGCAGGGTCTCATCGAGAATGAGCACATCCAGCTCCGGACGCTCCGGTTGTGATATCTCCGAGCCCAGCTCGACCGCAGCGAGTCCGCCGCCTCGCTTTTCGGCCTGCTTGGCCCGCGCATGGTCGACCAGCACAGCCCGCATCGCCCGCGCAGCCGTCCGGAAAAAATGGGCCCTATCGTTCCAGCGCGCCTGCTTGGGCCCGACCAGGCGCATGTACGCCTCGTGGACGAGAGCGGTGGCCTGGAGAGTGTGGTCCGAGCGCTCCTGGCCCATGCGCTTGCCCGCCAGGCGCCGGAGCTCGTCGTATATGAGTGGTAGGAGTTCCTCCGCAGCAGCCGGATCCCCGTCCGCGATGCGGCCGAGCAGGACGGTGGTTTGCTGGGTTTTGGGGAGGTCCATGGGGGCGGGGCGGGGCGAAGGGGAGGAGGGTAGAGGAGGGTAGAGGAGGGTAGAGGAGGGAGGGGGGATCTGGATAGGGGATCGCGGGGATGTGGGGGGGCGTCGGGATTGGGCGCTGGAGTAGGGGCGGTGGCGGGTGGTTCCGGTCGAGTTTGGGTATTGGGGTGAGATTGGGGAGCGTTGGTTGTGCCTCCCCTCGGCTTCGGGCTCTGGAGCAAAACGGGGGGCGCCCCGCCTTGCCCCGTCACCGCCAGCGTCGGGGCCCAAAGGGCCGTAACCCGA